>Ga0208408_1000866_pt1 | contig 18248 bp, 28 predicted proteins | sample ETNtaG_4_FD_185776 | JGI IMG/M metagenome (GOLD analysis project Ga0208408, IMG submission 185776) | Marine microbial and viral communities from oxygen minimum zone, Eastern Pacific Ocean - ETNP201406SV67 (SPAdes) (version 2) | ecosystem: Environmental > Aquatic > Marine > Oceanic ... | reverse complement strand
ATTAAAAGAAAAATTTCCTAGAGCTAAATGGAGCAAAGGTGTACAAGGACAGACACTTGCTTACATGGCCGCGGCACAGATGAGTAAAACAGAATATTTCTTTGCTGTGTTCCCAAAGAGCGAATTGGCTGACGGATTTGATTTTACTTTCCAGCCAGAGAGGTTAAGGAACCCTTGTCATTACATATTTGATTGTTATAATTCTGTAATAGATCTAACATATGGTTGGGGAGGCGTTATACTTTACAATAAAGCTCTAGTAATGAAAACAGCAAAGCCAGGTTTAGATTTTACATTGTCACAAGCACATCATTCAGTACCTATATTGTCTGCAATTAGTAACTGTAACGAAACACCATTATTAGCTTATAGATCATCATTTAGGGAAGTTATAAAATTGTTACAAATGAAACCAACAGTGGAATCTAAATACAGACTTAAAAAATGGAGTACGTTGGGTAATGGTGAGAATGCTAAATGGATATATCAAGGTGCAGTTGATGGTCAGAAGCATTACAACAACTACAAAAATGATTACAATAAATTAATGTATTCTTATGATTATGAATGGATTAAAGAGCAGTTTAAGTCTTTGTACCCAGAGCAAACTTTGGATTAATATTTAAATTATTAAAATAAAAAGGTTGTTCTAAAAACCAATTAATATATTTCGGAATACCTTCTTCTATATCTATTGTTGGATTAAAATTAAACATAGTTTTTGCTTTATCACTGTTTAGTGTATCTCTGTTTGGATAGAATGAATCATGTGGTTTAGTAATAATATTTCCAGTACCTATTTTTGATTTTATTATCTCTGCCGCGTCTATAATTTTTCTACCATTACCACGAGTACAATTAAATGTTTCGTTGAGTACTTCGTTTGTAGTAGCTAATGAAAAGTACTTGGCAACATCTAGTACATTCGAGAAGTCTAATTTATTATCAGGTCCCTGCACAGTCATATCACCGGTCGTTAATACACTCTTTAACATTTGACTGATGACTCTGCATATAGTATCACGTGTGCCATAAAGTGCTGATGGTCTCATAATAATATAAGGCAAGCCATACTCTCTGTTCCATATCTTGCACATAGTCTCACCTTGTTTTTTGTATGAGCCGTACAATGTATTTGGTTCTGGTATAACTTCTTCGTCTGGTATTTGATTATTAAACTCTCCATATACCATACTGCTTGAAGCATAAACTATCTTTTGTACCTTATGTTTGACACATAGATCTAATATGTATGCAGTAGCAGTAATCATATTATTAGTTGCATCTAACATATTTCTTTTAACCATTTTTGCATTTGGAAAAGTAGCAACATGAATAATTCTGTCTGGCTTAAAATCTTCAAATGTTTGTTCCATAAATTGAAAGTTTTCTATTTGTCCTATGTATTCTTTATCTGTTTTTGTAATTTCTTTTCTTTGATTAAGCACAGGATAGTATTCCCAATCTGGAAACGTGTAATATTGATGATAACAATCTACAACTCCTATTGTGTGTCCTTCTGATTTTAATTGTTGGCAAATATGGCTACCTATAAATCCATAGCCCCCTAATATTAGTATTCTCATAGTGTTCTCCATTTGCATTCGAAGGCTTCAGCATATTTAGAGTCAGTCATTTGTCCTCTGTATGCCGCAAGTCCTTTTATATTGTGTAATAATGTATCAGAGAAATAACTGTCATAACAACTAACTAACTCAATTTTTTTATCTATGTAATCAGATATGTCTACAAACACATTTGGGTTAAATTGTTGATTTTTATTACTGTATGGTCCGCCCTCCATCAACCAAAACTCTCCTTTCCATCTACGTAAAGAAGAATTAACAATGTGAAAAGTATTCACATGATCCTGATGATGGTCTCCTGGACTGTGTGTTATTATAAGATCATAGTTGCCATTATAAACAATGTCGTCCATTTTCTTAACAAACTTACTATTCCATTCTAGAACTGGTCTTCCATCGTTATCGGTAGGATTTTCAAGTATATTAAATTTAATTCCAAATAGTTCTTCAGACTTTTTGTATTCTGCCTGCATTTTTTCTCTGTCTCTCCAAGTACTTGGCTTTGGTGCGTTATCATCTCTACAAATAACAATGTCAATGTGAGAACCTTCTGCTTGATACTTTAATAATGTACCTGAGCAACCTAGTTCAACATCGTCTGGATGTGCACCTATGGCTAATATTTTTTTGAAGGACATACAACCTCTCCTGTTTTTAAACTTTTCTCCATACACTCTACAATGTATGTAACTCTTTTAATATGTTCCATGCTTGAATCTGGTAATTTGTCTTTCTCGCAATAGTCTATAAATGCTGATATTTGTCTCTGCATAGGAGACGTAGATTCAGTAAATGTTTTGTCTAGATCCATATGTTGTATCTGTCGACCATCTTCTATTGTTTGGCTAATCCATTTGCTTTTGTTCTCAGCATCATTCCAAATAAGTGTACCTTTGTCTGTTATAACAGAAATATCCCTAACTTTCTTATGGTAGTACCAACCCATTTGTAATTGTACAGTTACTTTGCCATACTTTAAATTACAAGTGACAAAGTCAGGTTGTGTTTGTTTTATAATGTGTATGCCTGTGCTATGTATCTCATCTGGCATAGTACCTAACAAGTTATCTAAAATGGCTATGTCGTGTGGTGCATAGTGTAATATTGGATTAATATCTTTTTGTAATCTTCCCCATGCCAATCTACGATGTTCAATGTGTAATATTTCTTTGTCAACAACTGTTTGTTTTAAAAAATCAAAGTGTTCATTATATAACAATATGTGTCCTGCCATTAATTTTGCATTGGCAGTATAAGGTGCTATTTCATTGTATTCAGCCATGTTCATAAACGCAGGTTTTTCAACTAAACAATCAATACCTTTTCTTAAAAATATTTTTGCAAGGGTTATATGTGTTGGTGCAGGAGTAGCAATTATTACACCATCAATTAAACTAGGAACAATTGCATCTATATTGTCATTTAAATCATATAGAGATACTTGTAGATTCATTTTTTTAATTGTATCTACAATTTTACTTCCCCAATATCCTGTACCTATTACTGCTAATCTCATGTTGCTTCTTTAATAGTTTTTATTATAGTTTTAACTTCGCTATCTGTCAAATATTGATGTACAGGAATTGCCAATGCATTACTGCTACAATATTCAGAATTTGGATAAGAATTTTCATCTTTGTATGTTTCTGTTTTGTGTAAAGGTGTTGGATAGTATCTTCTAGACTGTATTCCCTTGCCTAGTAAAGCCTTTTCGATGTTGTTAATTTTTTTATGTTTTATTATGTATTGATGATAGACGTGTAAACTGTTAATATTTTGGACTGGTATTTCCACAGACTTCCATAGGGTTCCATTGTACAGTGTAGCATTTGCTCTACGTCTGGCATTGTGTTTGTCTAATTCTGGTAGTTTGTTAAGAAGCACTTCTGCTTGTATCGAATCCATTCTTGCATTCCATCCAACCATATGCATTTTAAATCTAGTAGACTGACCATGGTTTCTCAACTGCCTGATTGTTTTTAAATATTTTTCATTGCCTGTGACAGCACCCGCATCTCCCCAACAACTTAAATTTTTTGTAGGATAGAAACTAAAACAAGTTAAGTCAGCAACACTACCCACTCTTTTGCTTTTATAAAAAGCACCTGTGCTTTGTGCAGAATCTTGTATAACTGGAACATTAAACTTTTTTAATTCGTCTATATCGCATACATTTCCATAAAGATCTACACCAATGATTGCTTTAGTTTTATTGTTTATTTTTTTAGCGACTTCCTTTGGATCTATACACATATCATTAAGACTTATGTCGGCAAATACTGGTGTGGCGCCTACTTGTTTTATAACCTCAACTGTACTGACCCAAGTGTATGGTACAGTAATAACTTCGTCTCCTGGTCCAATACCTAAGGCTAGAAGTGATAAGTGTAGTGCAGATGTGCATGAACTTACTGCAACACAATGATTTGTGCCACAGTATTGAGCAAACTGCTTTTCAAATTCTTTTACAGCAGGCCCGTTGATAAAACTTTTAGACTTCCATGTTTCGGCAAATGCCTTAGATGGATTTTTTAGCTTTCTTTCGTAGCCAAAGCCAGATAGTGCTATCATTATTTTTTAAAAGTTTTTGCTAATATTGTATTTGTTCGTGATTCCATATCACGTTTTAGTGCAGGAATATCAAATTTCAAATCTACATTTTTAATTTTAAAGTAATTTGCTTCAATTGTTTTTTTAAGAAAACGTGCTATAGAATCTTGACTTTTAATTTTTAATTCTTTTTTAATATCATAATGTATCGTTATATGATTTTTAAGATTAATATTGCAGTAAAGTAGATATTTGACGGGCATATTCTTGAAGTGTAATCCTTCAAGAATCTCGGGCCATTCCTTAACAAAATCTTTTGTTAATTGTACCCAACTACTATTTTTTGGCGGTAGTTTTTTTGGCATCTGCTTTTTTAGTAGTAGTCGCTTCAGCCGTAACTGGTGTTTCGTCTTTGACTGCTAATTCAGATACTTTAACACCTAGATCTCTTGCCATTTGTTCATTTAATTTGTTTAGTGCAATTCTACCTTCTACAGTATTTCCAAAAGTGACTATAATCTCTTTAGTTGCAAACTTTTTAATATAGTTGTCACTATGTAATACTGCCAACATATTAGTTCCATCTGGAAACGTTTGTCTGCCTAAAAATTCACCTAGTTCTTTTGCGTCTTGTCCGCCATCTGATTCTACTGCTCTCATTAGTGCATTGTGGTATAGGTCAGGTAAAAATTTTGTACCTACTACCAAACAGTTATTTGGTTCACTTGGTACAGTTCTATAAACAATTACTACCTTTGCCTTACTTTCATCCGCAAGTTCTCCAATATGTTTGAAGTGTCTTTTTGGACCTGTTTGTCCTTCTCCAGGTTTACCTGTTCCACTACCCATTGGCATAGCCTGGTTGTTTACATTTACTAGTGGCATATTATTTTCCTCCTGTGCCTGTTGTTGTAGGTTCTGCTTCTTTCGCAGGTTCAGGTGGTGCCACTTTGGCTAAGAACGCCTGAAGTTTGTTATATAAAAATCCTACACCTGCCATTTCTCCAGCCTTGAATGCACCTCTTGTAGATGCTACATCAAGTATTGATGAAAGATTTCTTAAGTCGCCAATTGATAAAGCATTAGGATCTGGTTGTGGTCCACCTGCTGGTGCCGAATTAGCCGTAGCCGTTTCTGTTTCTGTTGGTGCCGTTGCAGTTGCCTTTGTTGGCTTTTTTAAAGTTTTCTTTTTTGTCGCCATTTTTAATTTTCTCCTAATTGCAATTAGTTATTTAATATATGTATATTATACTAAAATTAATTATCAAATGCAATAGTTATTTTTGATTGTTTTGAGCCATACCGCTTAATGCAAATAGAGTAAGATCTTCCGGGTTTTCGAATCCAAGAATGGTAACAGGTTTAGTTTTGTCGTTGTATGTTATTATATCATTGGTAATTGAATATCTACCTGAACAATGTTCATAAATCCATGTTCGTATGTTCTCAACATCGTATTCAGTTGCTTTTACTACAGTATTAACAAAATGTGGTGGTAATATATGTAATTCTCTTTGGTAAAAGTTTTTTGGATTAATCTTCATATTGAACCGTTAATCCAAATGGTGCTTCTATTCCTCTTTCGTATGGGTTATTAATTAAAAATATAGTATCGCAGTAATCTGGATCACCCCAACTATCAAATGGCCAACCATCTGTAAACATTATAAATTTTTTAGGTTCTATACCTTCTCTTTTCATATAATCCCAATTACATTCAAACTCTGTACCACCACCTGAACCTAGTTTGTAGTCTAATAGTTCGTCTGCATTATCTGGTGTAAACACTTTTGGATTAAAAACATCTGTATCAAAAGTCCATAAATGTATTCTAAAGTCTTTATATTGATCCATTATGTTTTTTACTTCTGTTAAAAATTCTTTACATTGTTCATTGCTAATAGATCCACTTGCATCTAAAGCCAAACATATATCAATCATTTCGTCATTGTTTTGACCTGGTAGTATAGCTGATGTATGCCAACTTTTTCTGCTAGGTCTCATCCAAGTATAATCAGATTTAATAGTACTCATAATTTGTTGTTGAAGTATTTCTCTCCAATCCATTTTTGGTTCTGTTAAGTCTTTTACTAATCTTTGTAAAGCACCTGGCAAGTTTCCTGCCCCAGTTGATTGTGCGGCACTTACCATTGCTTCTTTTACTTCGTCTCTGATTTTTTTTAATTCTTCTTTAGAATAAACTGGTTGTTTTCCTTTTCCGTTTTTATCTTTTCCTTTTCCACCCGATCCTGGCTCCTTGCCCCAATCAACGTGTTCGTCTATAAGTTTACCTAATTTTTCTAACATCTTCTTACCATTCTTTTTGGCTTGTTTATAGATGTCGTCGTATATTCTTTCTGCAGGCCAATCTTTATACTTGTCATCTTGGAAACCTTTGTTCTCACCTTTCTTGCCTTTAGGCATTTCACCAATTTTGCCTTCTACAAGAATTTGATTAACTGCATAATCCGCCGCAATATTCCAAATCATAGAATCTCTTCCTCCAATTCTAACTAACATATGTTCAAATACATTATGTAGAACTTCATGACCAAATAAAAACTCTGCTTCTCTTGGTGTAAGTGAATCTATAAACTTTGTATTATAATAAAAGTGTCTGCCATCTGTACCAGCAGTAGGACACCAGTCGTCTGCATTAACAAGTCTAAGTCTAGTTGCAAGGTTGCCAAAAAACGGATGTTTTAAAAGTAAGGCAATCCTTGCAGTAACTAATTTGTCTATTATTAATTGATCTGTTGGCACTATTTAGACTCCATAGCAGTTATGACATACTTGCCAAACTTCTTATGGAACCTATCAAATGATTTTAACTTGCTAGGATCGAACGGAAGTTTATAGTTTGTCAGTGCAATCTTGGCACCCATAACAACTAACTCTGTTTCAAAGTTATCCATCATGTAGTGAAAGAATCTGTCTGCTTGTTCGTTCCAATTTTTCACTTTCTTTTCATATGCTTGTTGTAATTCATAGCATAATGAAACTGTAAGTGAATACATCGCTGATATTTCTTTAGTTTTAAGGTCTTTAACCTTACCGCTCAATATATCAGATGGGTTAGGTAACTGGCCGCTAACTTTACGATGATTCATAAATTTAACAGCCAGGCCTTCTCCTACGCAACCTGCAACGAGGTCAGTGAGCGTACTTTCTGGCAGGTCATCTGATAGAAGTTGTGATACGAAACTCCATGATCTCGGAGTTGCGAATGATCTACTTGATCCTCTTGGATCAAAATCATATAAATCTTGTTTTGCGAATGTGCAATAACCTACCACATCTGCGTGGATATGATTAGTAGTTGCCCATTCCATCCAGTCATCATAGTCCACTCTTAGTTCAATGTGAACAAATCTGTTGGCTAATGGAGCTGGCATTCTGTAAGTGACACCTTTGTCACTATCTCTATTACCTGCCGCTACAATTGAAACGCCTTTTGGTAGGAAATATTGTCCTACTCTTCTGTTTAAAATAAGTTGATAAGCCGCCGCCTGTACTGCTGGAGCCGCCGAATTTAATTCATCTAAGAAAACTATTGCTGTTGATTTAGGATCAGTTGGTAATTCTGCTGGACTTGCCCAAACCATGTTGTTTTCTTTTGCGTTGTAATAAGGAATACCTTTAATATCTGTAGGTTCCCATAAAGGAAGTCTAATATCAATAACTTCTCTTTTTTGAGAATCTGCAATTTGTTTAACTATGTCGGATTTACCAATACCAGGTGCACCCCACATCATTATAGGTCTTTGTAATTTGATACAATGTGTTAATGCTGATTTTGCCTCGTTTGGCGTTACAGTTCTATTTTGACTGCCTATTGCTTGTTCTTTGTTTTTGCTGGCTCTTGCCATTTTGTACACTCCTGTTTAAAATGTTTATAATACTATAATAACATAGTATTGATATACGTCAACCTGGTAATTATGGCTAAAAAGTGGCTATTTTACTGGCTTTTTTGCTCGTCTGCCTTGCTCATAGCCCGTGCTAAACCGTATTTTGTCACATCTCCAGCAAATAACATCAATTGTAGAGCCATTTTTTCCATGGTTACTACAATCTGCTTCTTATCTACGTAATATGGGCAATCTACAAACTCATCCAACCATAAGAAAGTCTGTGGCCTGAATATGATTTTAGCAGGAAATTTGATATTATAGGTTTTAATATCTAAGGATTGTATCCATTCATAGCCTATTTTTGTAAGTCTTAGTGATCTTGCTTGGTAAGTTTCTCGTACATTTTGCCACCAACTAAAATAAGCCGCTTTAACACTTTCATCGTGTAATGGTTGTTCTTTGAGTGTAAGGAAGGTTCGAGTGTAGGCTGTCTTTGTGTCCATACACTTAATTATCTTTTGAATTTTTCGCCTGATTTTAATAGGTATACACCAAACTTGTCTGTTTGATGCTGAGCATTTAATTTTTTAACCAAGTTTTCTGCATGGCCTGGATTAGAAAATGAAACTTTTTTGTACTTTGGACCGGGGTAGTTTGCCACCAAACTTGATGACTTTAAATTAATAGGTTTCCCATCATAAAAAACTGCCCATATGCCTTCAGCCGCCAAGACTTCGTCCATCTTGAACGTTGTTTTATTACTGTGTTGGAGTAACACTGTTGGTTTTGGCCTTGACATTATGCTATGTTCCTCAATACACCTGAACCCGCATAGGATTCCGGGTTTCTCACTGTCTTTCCGAAGTACATCAACCCTGTTTGGTTGTGTTTTTTTAGATATAGATAGGTCTGCTCAATGGTCATAATACAACATATATTTACCAATAATTGTATTACTATTTTTTATTGACCAGAGTTCGTGCATGGTTCGAGCCCATTCGATATCTTTGACCCCCACGATGCTGTGCAAATAGTCAGGAAAATCTTTCTTGTAAATTTGCGCCACATCTAACCTGTGTTCAAACACGTGGTGTTGTTGCCATGCACGGAAATCATCGGCCAGTGTGTATTGTTCTGACAACTTCAGGTCTTTCCTAACATGATCAACTGCGTGTGATTCGTTCTTGGTCCAAAAACGATCCGCTAGTTTTTCTAAAATGGCGTTGTCCGAGCAGTGTATTTGTATGACATTGTCCACAGGGAGTGTGTGACAAAAATCTGTATCATGCGTCAATGTGTGGCCACTCATCTTTTTGAAGTATTGTATTTTTTCAGCATGACTAAAATTATAAAATTTTTTCATAACATACCTGTCTCTATTAAGCAACTTAGGATAAATGCTCCTTACATAGTTCTTATCTAACATTGCCAAAACTATATCGCCGCACATTCCACCTCTGAACAGTATTACTTTGTGCATTTGAAAATATACCTTATGTTTCCGTTTGTTGTATCCGGATTTTCATTTCCGTCACCATTAGCAAAATCAATCTGTGTTTGTTTACATCGAAATCCAATTTGTTCAATTTGTTTTGCCAGGCCAACAAACATTTTGTAGTGATTAATTTTGAGTCTATTCCATGGTGTAAATTGTGTATCACGTATGCTATAAAAAAATAAACAGTCTGGCGCCATTGCTTCTTTATAATTTTTCACATGATCTATTATGCCTTCGCTATCACACCACATGTCAGATCTATTGTTTGTAACTATAAAATTGTCGAAATATTTTGGATATAGTCTGCCTATATCTTCACGTTCTTTCACTATGATTGCTTTAGGGTAGAACTTCTTTACAATAGGGTTTTTCTCTAACACTGTCAAGTCTTCTACACAATCTTCGAGGTAATAACCTGCACTGCCAAAAATTCCAGTTTTGCCTTCCTGTAGATTATCTAGTATGCATTGGTCGTATGAAGTGATATAGACGGAATCTGACTTTCTCGATTTAAGCCATAGCTCATGTTTTATCTTACCGGTCCTGTATTTTAGATAATCGAGTTTATCATTGTTTTTTATCTTTGTTAGATCCTGATAGTGCTTGGCTGTTTTCATTTTTTTGTTATATAGAATTTTTGGTCTGGTATGACCCAAGTAAAATACTTGCCGTCATCAATAAAACGTTCGCTGTAATTTTTAACAGTAAAGTCTAAATTTTTCCTCAACCATGTTTCAATCGCTTCTTCGTAATCATCAGGTAAAGTTGTATCTATCTCTGTCCCTGTGATGTTCAGATAGTGCCTGTTTAAGCACAAATAAATTGAAGGACATATGGCCATTAGAGCATTTATTTTGGATATTATGTCTTTGCAACTATATCTACTGAATTTTTGATCAGTGATTAGTATTAAATCCGCTTGTTTGATGTCATCGGTGGTTGTAAAATTAAAATCTAAATGATTGTCTTTGATATGATATACTTTTTGGAACCTGTTAGTGTTAACAAAATCCTGAATTTTTATTTGCTCATGTAATTCATGGGTTTCCGCAAAGAATTTTTTCTGCAATTTCCCCCAGTGCCTGTGCCATTTGTATAGGGTGTGATCAACTATTATCTTATTTTTTGACTTCAAAACTGCCACCATCCATTTCAATGTTCATTGTTTGTGCTTCTTTAGCAGTTTTTAATGCATCAATAATTTCGTCTTGAACGTGTACTAGTCTTGCAAGTACTTGAGTTAATGAATCGGCTAGTTTATCGGCTTCCGCGGCCGGTAATATAATTTGTTTTTGTCCTTGTTGACGTAGAGTTCTTATTCTACCTAACAAATCTTCAATTGGACGGGTTTGAATCTTGGAACTTTTTGATTGCATTGTTTAATACCTGTTGCATTTCTAGTTTAGTTTTCATTGGACCTTTGTATTTGTATCTAGATAGTGTAATCATTTTTGGACAATATGCTTTTCGCCATCCTTTTTCAAAACAAATTATATAATATCCTGCACAAAATTGACTTTTTGATTTTGGTGTTTTTGTATATACAGGTAATTGTTTTTGTACGTCAAACATTGGATTATAAGGATGTTGGCTACAAGGGTAACCATAGACGTCAAAGTTATCTTTTTGTATTTCTTCTTCAGGTTTTTTAACATTTGATTCATCAAATATTCCAAATCCAAATTTTGTAAACAAACTTTCCTGCGTGTGGAAGACTTCTTTGCTATGTTGTTTACTAAGAAATATCCATCCATTGTTTTCTTTTTTCTGAAGGGTGCCTAACTTTTGTCCGTTTTGCTCCACTATCCAAAATTTATCCTCGACTAACGTTTTTGCTCTTACTGTCATGATACTAGCCTCGCATTAAAGGGCTCTACGTATAGTTGAGCCTGCTCACTAATTCTATTTAAATCATACTTGGCACAGAACCTCATGAATCTGATTCCAACTTGATCTATACTTTTATTTTCTGCCTTAGCCTGTGTAATCGTTTGATCTAGTTCTTCTACAATGGCTTCTGGTTGTGCGTGAAGATCTACTAATAACTTGTTTCTTTCGTAATCGTCAATTACTCTATGTTCAGTACCTTCTGTATCAATCCATTTAGATAACATTATATTATTCCAAGTATATCCTTTTTCATTACGATCTGCAAATGCTTCTTGCAATCCTATTTTATTTTTAGTACCTTTTGTTCTTACACCCGGATATGCACTAAAAATATTATCTGAAGGATCACCACGCATACTTTTTTCAAATATAATCCATTCAATATCTGGTGCACCTTTTGGTGCTTTAGTTTTTTTATCTATTACAGGATTGCTTTTATTATCAAACCATCCTTCGTGTGTAATAGTTGTTTCTGTAATACCGTTATATTGTTTAACATTTTCGTTTACAAGTTGATTTAAATCTTTGTCTGTGCTTATAATAACGTGTTTGTCATTTGGATGTTTGTCTATCCAACGTGCAATTAAGTCATCTGCTTCGGCACGTGGGTTTTGTAGTACTGTAACATTCGTTTTTGTTTTTAAAAAGTCAGTAAAATCATCATAACACTCCCAAAATACTTTATTTTCATCTTTCTCTTTTTCAGTCATTGCTTCAAACACTTCTTTTCTATTTCTTTTGTATGGAGCATAATGATCCTTACGCCAACTTCTGCCTTCTAAACAGAATACCATATGTGTACCATTAAAGTCTTGCCATGCTTTTTTAATAGAGTTCATAGTGATATGGATAGCCATACCTATTTTTTCAGACGTGTCTCCTCTAATTACATGTCTAGCACGAAAAAATGTGTTTGCTGTATCAACTAATATGTGGGTCACTTTACCCCCAAAAGTCTTTATCAAATGGTTTTGGCAGTTTTGCTTTAATTGGTTTCCATATTTTTATTTCTATGTCACCAATAAATTTAGGTCTCGGAATAAACCAACCAATTAATATTCCTAAAATTATGTAACTCATTATGATATCTCCGTTTTGCCGTCTACTGTTCTATTAATTTGAACATATCCAGAATTAATGCTATCAATACCTTGCTCATTACCTATTGTTCTACAAAGTGTTTGAAACCATCTGTCAACTATTTCTTCATCTGATTGACCAAGATATCCGTGTTGTTTTAAATTGTTAACAAATTCGTCATTCCAATCTAATTCAAAAAATCCACTACGAGGATTATCTGGATTAACTTTCATATTTAGAACTTTAACCCAAGGCTCTTCGCTTTTGGTAGTTTTCGTTTTTGTTCTTGGTTTTGTTGTTTTCTTAACTTTCATTGTTTTATTATAGTTTGTTTTTCCTTTTTTTGCAATCATTATGTTCCCCACTTATTACCAAATAAATCTACGTGCAGTCTTGGAGAATATTTAAAACCATATTTCAAACATAAGTCAGCGACTTGTTTAGCAGTTTTAGATTGTCCTTCTACTGTGGCACCTACTGCCATTAGATATATGTCTGCTTCTACACCTGCGTCTGCATATGCTTTTCTTGCCATATCAACTTCTTCCAAATCTTTTTCATCTTCAACAACAAATTTAAAATATAAATGTGTGTTTGGTATTTGTGAATATTGGTAAGCAACTTCAGGTTTAATTGCTTTTTCCCACTTCTCACCTGATATTGATAATTTTGGTGAAGTTGACCAAGTCACGTGAACTGGATGTTTTGTATAATCACCAGCAGTTAAACCGTGCATAAATTTATCAAAGTTTTCTTTAAATAATTGTGTGCAATTAGTTTCAATAGTTAAATTTTTTAAGTCGTTAAATTGTGGTTGTCTTAATAATTGTTGTGTTTCTCTTTGCCACAACATAGGTTCTCCACCTGTTATAACAAAATGTATATCTTGTCCTGTAGAACATATCCACTTATTTTCTGGTGTGTAAGATATAATTTCTTTTGCAATTTTATCTATAGGTTCCCAATCAACTAAATGTTTATATCTTGTTGACCAACTTGCACTTGCGTCACAGCCAATATCAACAACAGGTAAATCTTTAACGTGTTTGATACCTGACAAATCTTGTGTGTTGTACGGCATATCTTCAATTGATAGCCATTTACTTTTATCTCTGCCTTGTCCAAACCCATGACAATGGAAATTGCAACCATATACTCTAAAGAATACACTAGGTACTCCTACCCAACGCCCTTCACCTTGTACTGAATGAAATATTTCTGAATATCTTATTTTTTCCATATTTCTGGTTTTATGTTTTTTGTTGCTTCTACCACTTCCTTTATTGTATACTCCTTTTGTGGTTCTGTCAACGTTGTTTGGTTAATAGCATCAGGCCAGTCTCGGTAAAGTGCGTGTTGGATATTATCTTCTACAAATTTATTAAATGATATGTGTTCTTTTTCTAATTCACCTTTGCGAGGGACAACTCTCTCAAATGCCTTATCTAGTTGTGCCATATTATCAAACTCCATCATCATATGCCATTCTGGTAAATCTTGTATAGATCTAAAACCTAATTTACATCTGGTAACTCTAAAAGAATTCATCTTACCTTCATCAACAAGATGTTGTAAAAATTTTCGCATATTATTAGTAAAATCTAAATCAGATATACCTTTTTTCTTATCTGCCCAAATGTGATATATGTCAGCCAATATAATCCTCCATTTTACCTTCTCTATATAAATCTTGTGTTATACAATGTACTCCACCATCCTAAAAGTAACCAATGTTAACAAGGCGCTCTTGATTGGATTTTTTATTTTCTTGTTCGGTCACTTTTTTTATCCAGTCTAACTACGTTGCCTTCTGTTAAGTGTCCTACAGATTCTCTTTGTATATCGTTGTGTCTGAATTCTGCCCAATATAATTCAAATGCAACACCGTCTTCTAAGCCTTCAAATGAATGGAATAATTGTGGTTTGACAGCAGTAAAATCGCTAGGGTTTAAAATAGTTTCATCTACTAAATCGTAATCTTTTTGCCATACTTTAATTTTTAGTTTTCCTGTCATACAATAGAAACCATTCCATTTGTATTCGTGTTTGTGTTTAGAGCAAACTCCGCCTTTTCTAAAATCTATTCTGTGAAATTCTAATGAACTGTTTGCGAGGATAAGTTCTGTAGATCCCCAAATTTTTCCTGCTATATTTGACATAATATTATTTTACTATTATTTAGATGATTTGTCAACAGAGTGTAAATTATTTGTCCCATTCTTCCCACGGAAAAACAATCCATGCAGGATTTTTTGATTTGTCTATTTCATATCCTTGGTAATCTACTTTTGCTTTGCTTGGTTTATTATGTATAAGTGCGGCAAATTTAATTCTACCATCACCCTTACTAAAATTTTCAACAATATAATTGAACGTGTCTCCTGTATCATTAATATCATCAATGATTAAAATTTTCTTTTGAAATGCAAACGCTTTTTCTAAAACAGTTAAATTTGGTTTTGCAATATGATCTCTTAATCTTATATCAAGTACTTCGTGTGGTATATTAAGTCTGTGTGAAAGGTAAACGCCAGGAATACATCCACCTCTATTAATACCTAATATTACAGATGGCATCCAATTGGAATGAACCATTTGGTCTTCTATTTGAATTAATGCATTACGCATTTGTCCTGTTGTAAAATAACTTTTCTTTACATCATCCATTGTAAAATATACCTAAATAAACCTGTTGCCAACATTGACAATAGTATTGTGTTTAAAACTATTAGTGCTCTATCGTGCCAAGAAAACCCAACGTACAACCAACCTGCAGTTCCTAATGCAGAAAATATTACATCATACATCTTTGGTACTTCTTCTACAGATCTACATAGTACCGCGGCACAAATTAATCCTACTGAAATCCATTTTACATACCAAGTACGGTCATGCAATGGTGTAACTTTTTTAACAGTTCTTAAACTGTCTTCTAAAGTTTCAATTTGTTCTTCTATTTCATCAATTCTTTTTGTTTGATCTTTTCTCATAAACTTTAAAATTGCTCCTCTTCTGTTGAACCTTCTAAAGCACTTAACGTGCTACTACCTGTAACTAATTTTGATATTTCGTCAAAGTATCCTGCACCAACTTCTCTTTGGTGTTTAACTGCTGTGAACCCTTGTTCTTGCGCCGCAAACTCTTTTTGTTGCAGTTCAACGAATGCAGTCATGCCTGTTTCTTTATATTTTTTAGACAAATCAAACATACTATGGTTTAGTGAATGGAATCCTGCTAGTGTAATAAATTGAAACTTACAACCAATCTCACCTAACTCATCCTTGAAACTTCTTATTTGTGTATCCGTTAGTTTAGCTTTCCAATTAAATGATGGAGAACAGTTGTAAGCAAACATCTTATTTGGAAATTGTTTACGTACTTCTGTACAAAATTCTTTAGCCTCTCCAATGTCTGGGTTACCTGTTTCCATCCATACCAAGTCACTATACGGAGCATAAGCAAGTCCACGTGCAACTGCCTGGTCCATTCCTGCTTTTGTTTTAAAAAATCCTTCTGTAGTTCTTTCGCCTGTTATAAATTTTTGATCTACTTCGTCGTGGTCACTTCTAATTAAAGCGCCTGCAAGTGAATCTGTTCTTGCAATTATTATTAATGGAACATTCATTATGTCTGCGGCAAGTCTCGCCGCTACAAGTTTTTCGATCATCTCACTGGTTGGTACTAAAACTTTTCCACCCATGTGTCCACATTTTTTTGCTGATGACAATTGATCTTCTAAGTGTATTCCTGAAGCACCTTCTCTAATCATATGTTTGAATACTTCGTGTGTATTCAATACACCGCCAAATCCCGATTCAGCATCTGCAATAATAGGTAAAAAATAATCTGTATCACCACTACCTTCCATATGTTGTATTTGATCAGCACGTATAAATGTATTATTAATTTTTTTTAGAACCCTAGGAACACTCTCAGTATTATATAATGACTGATCAGGATACATTTCGTCTGTTGTATTTGCATCTGCCGCCACTTGCCATCCTGACAAGTATACTGCATCTAGTCCTGCTTTGGCTTGTTGCAAGGCTTGGTTACCTGTAAGAGCACCTAAGGCACTTACGTAAGGCAAGTCTTTTAATTTATACCAAAGTTTTTTAGATCCTGCTTCTGCAAGAGTATGTTGAATCCCAGCAGTACCGCGTAATTTTTCTACATCTTCACGTGAATAAGGTCTAACAATACCGTCCCATCTATTCGAATCCCAATCTGTTAACGGTAAAACATTTTTTATTATTGGATCCATTATTGCTCCATTATTCTTTTGTGTATTGGTCATAAACTTTATTAATTACGTTGTAGGTTGTTACAAAGGTTGCACATTTAGGCATATCTTTTAATCTTCTTGCACCAATATATGTACAAGCACTTCTAACTCCGCCTAGAATATCTTCAACAGTATCTTTAACAGGTCCTCGGTCAGGTAACTGAATTAATTTTCCTTCGTTACCTCTATATCCATCTTTTCTTTTGCCGTGTACTTCTCTAGCACGATCAGAACTCATACCGTAAAATTCTCTTTGTCCATCTATTGCTTGTACCTCTGATTCGTTGTGTCCTGCTAACATACCACCAACCATAACCATGTGAGCACCACCACCAAATGCTTTTGCAATATCTCCTGGTTGTGTACAACCGCCATCTGCCATTATGTGTCCATCAACACCATTAGCCGCATCTGCACATTCCAGTATTGCTGAAAATTGTGGAACACCTACACCAGCCATTGTTCTTGTTGTACAAACACTACCTGGTCCTATTCCTATTTTAACTACGTCAGCACCGTTAATAATTAATTCCTCAGTCATCTCAGGTGTTACTACGTTACCTGCTACAATAACTTTGTCTGGATATTCTTCTCTAACTTTTTGAACAAAGCCAACCATATTTTGATGATATGCATTAGCAACATCTATTGTAATCATTTTAATATCAGGAAAACTTTTTAATATTTCTTGCATATTAGTATAATCTTCAGCTTCATCATCAAACATTTTATTTGTGCCTGTACATACAGAAACACTTTGTAATCTTACACCATTGCCTACTGCCTCTTTCCATTGCAATGGAGTAGTGGATTTTGTAATAACAGTCATCATTTTATATTCTTGTAATACTTTTGCCATACTAAATGTACCAACACCATCCATATTACTTGCAAAGATTGGTGTAAAGTTCATTACTTTGTCTGAGTTCCGAAATGTAAACTTACGAGTCATGTCTACATCTTTTCTTGATGATAACGTGGAACGTTTTGGTTGTAATAAAACGTCTTCGTAATTTAGTTTTGGATCTTGGTTAATTCTCATTCTCTTCTTTCTCTTTTGTTTTACAAACTTCTAACACACTTTGGTAGTGTTCATATGCTTGTTTTAGTGCAGGATACTTTTCTCTCATATCCTCTTCAGAAAATAAATTTAATTGTCCTAAATCTCCAAAAGAGTATGTTATGCCTGAATCCATATCCTCATCTATTCTCATATTTTCGGTCATTGTTCCACCACTAGCCGGTACCCAATTATCAATTCCATCAAATGAATAAGTGACTTTTGCATCTTTATCCTTTGGATCCATTATTGATGTCCTTTCATGCTCATACAAAGTTTGTAAAATTCATCTCTAGTTGCTGGATCTTCTTTAAATGCACCTAACATAATTGCAGTTGTCATATCAGATTCGTGTTCTCTTACGCCTCTGTGTGTCATACAATGGTGTTCTGCTTTAACTACTACTGCAATATGACTTGTATGTGCATATTCTTTTAATGCATCA
>Ga0208408_1000865_pt1 | contig 18249 bp, 20 predicted proteins | sample ETNtaG_4_FD_185776 | JGI IMG/M metagenome (GOLD analysis project Ga0208408, IMG submission 185776) | Marine microbial and viral communities from oxygen minimum zone, Eastern Pacific Ocean - ETNP201406SV67 (SPAdes) (version 2) | ecosystem: Environmental > Aquatic > Marine > Oceanic ... | reverse complement strand
CTCCGAGATTCTGTTTGGATCAGTAATCCCCCAGATTTTCAGCCCCCCAATTCCTCCAAGGCCTTCTAGCATCCGTAAGCAAAGAGCCCGCTCATAATCCTCTATGGCTTTATATGCCTCAATCAGGCTCTCTCTCCTAGTGAGTCCTGTAATGCCACTGACCTCCCTCCCAACCCATGCGATGTGTTCGATTGCGGCCTTCGTTCCCGCCATCCCTTCGTGGCTCTGGGTGCCGGTCATCCATCTGAAGGGTATTTCCTCTGTGGCAACTCTTAACTTTGCAACCGGAAGATCCCTCATGCGGTTCTTCTCCCCCCACAACAGTCCCTGATGGGGACCGAAGAACTTGTATGGAGAACACAGTAGGAAATCACATCCCATTTCTGTTACGTCAATCAGAGAGTGTGGGGCGTAATGGACAGCATCAATTACTACCTCGGCACCAACCTCATGAGCAATTTCTGCAATCGTTCGCACATCGTTAATTGTCCCCGAGAGGTTGGAAGCAGCCCCCAGGGCGACTAACACGGTCTTTTCCGAGATTACATCAACTACTGATTCCATATCCAATGTGCAGTCTTCTGGGTTGATCTCAATCTTTCTCAGCGAAGCTCCAGACCACTCCGCTGCGAGAGTCCATGGGCCTACATTACCATCGTGGTCAAGCCTCGTTACTACGACTTCGTCTCCCGGGCCCCAAGTCTTGCTTAGAGCACTAGCTAGTTGGAAATTCAGGCTAGTCATATTTTGCCCGAAGGCAATCTCTGTATAGTCATTACAACCTATGAAATCTGCACATGCTTGCAATGCATCGCAAATTATCTCATCAGTTTCCAATGATGTGGCAAAACTCATTCCAGTATTGGCATTGTGATTCAACAAGTACTCACTCATGGCATCGGCGACAGAAGTGGGAATCTGACTGCCACCGGGACCGTCAAAGAAAACAGCCTCCCTATTTCCAACCATTCTCTCCAGAGATGGAAAGCACAGTCTGATCTTTTCTATTGGATACACTCAATCAACCACTCATTTCGGCGAAATAGCCCTATTGATTACTATTCTCTGGACTTCCTGCGTTCCCTCGTAAATTTGGGTAATCTTGGCATCTCTGAAGAACCTCTCAACTGGGAAATCAGTCGTATACCCATAACCACCCAGAACTTGAACAGCCCTTTCTGAAACCCACATAGCAGTATCGCCAGCGAACAACTTCGCCATACTGGCATCCTTTGTATGTCGAGGAGCACTTTCTTTGTAGTGCCTTTCTTTGGCCATTGCTGCCTTGTATACCATTAGTCTTGCTGCAGAGGTCCTTGTTGCCATTTCCGCTAGATAATTACCTATGCTCTGATGATGTGCGATCGGTTTTCCGAATGCTACCCTCTCGTGTGCATAGTTCAGAGCAGCCTCGTAGGAGCCCTGGGAAATTCCAAGGGCCTGGGCAGCGATCCCAATCCGGGAGTTATCCAATGCATTCATCGCTATAGGGAAACCTTCTCCCGACCTCTTGATAACATTCTCGATGGGGACCTTGCAGTCCTCTAGAATCAAGGAGCAAGTATCACTAGAACGAATTCCCAGTTTGTCCTCCTTTTTTCCAATCGAAATGCCCTCGAAAGCCTTCTCAATAATGAACGCAGTAGTGCCTCCGTGCTTCTTACTTCCATAATCGGGATGATCGATATCCTTGGCAAAGAGTACGTAGATGTCCGCACTAGACCCGTTTGTGACCCACATCTTCTCCCCATTCAGTAGATAGTGGCTGCCATCTTCACTAATTTTGGCCTTACACCCAAGTGCTGCTGCATCCGTTCCAGCACCAGCCTCGGAAAGTGAATAAGCACCGATTTCTTTTCCGGCTAACCGAGTAAGGTACCTCTCCTTCTGTTTTTCGTCCCCATGTAAGGCAATGGTCATGGAGCAGAGTCCGACATGAACACAATACATCACCGAGAAGGATGGATCAACTCGAGCCAACTCTTCGACAATAATGGCTTCAGCAACAGCGTCGACCTCACTACCTCCATACTTCTCGGGAACGGTAATCCCTTGGAGTCCGGTATTCTCGCAGAATTCTAACCATTCTTTGATCGGTGCACGTTGCTCCTTATCCCTGTCCATGCATGTCGGAGCCAATGTTTCCTCTGCGAAACCCCTTACCATCTCTCGAATCATGCTTTGCTCTTCTGTCTCTTCAAAATCCATGTTCTCGTCATCTCCGACTAAGAAGATATTGTTAATCTCTCTGAAACAATGGTTTTCTCTCAAACGAATAGTTCAAATTGGAAATTGTCCCGCGGGCGGACGATACCAGATGAATAGCGGCGATTATTTCGAATTTAGCATTGCTCATGACAGAAAATACACGTTGGATCACCTATGGATCCAGATGCTCGATGATGACAAGGAAGATATGACTGTAAAGATAGGGATTAGTGAATTCATTAGAGCCGAGTACGGCGACATTGTCCGTGTCGTACTAGCCAAGCCAGAGGATGATAGTGAATTCCAAATTGAGGTTGGGGAGGAAGAGTCGGAAAACGACGACGACGCTCCTACCTCACTTCTCTATAGAGGGGATGAATTGGACGTAGATGATCTGATGATTACTATTAGGACAAGTGAAGATATGGTACTGATCAACGCACCATTCCCATGTAAGATTGTTGAGCTCAACGGGGATGTCGAGGATAATTCCGATTTAGTTAATGAGGAAGCATACCATGATGGTTGGTGCATGATTGTGAAGCCCCATGAATGGGATGAGGATCAGTATCTGGATCAATCGGAATACATCGATTACCTAAACGAGATTTAACTCACGGCCAAGAAAGAATAGGCCATTCTTCGTAATCCGTCCCCTGCCAATCAATCTCGTCAAGTAACGAGACTAACGAATCTATATCGTCGAAATCCTCTTCCACTTGGATTCTGTGCAACCACTCTTTCAGTCTTCCAAGTTTCCTCCCCGGTTCTATTCCAGTCATCCTAGAAAGTAGGTTTCCATCTATCAAGGGGGAGCTTCCAGCACGCAATTCCTGGTTTCTATTATAGCAATTCTTGAATTTCACGATTTCGCCCCCGAGTCCCTCGAAATAACTCAGAAGACGTCTTCTGTTGGATTCAGAAATGGTTGCCACAAATCTTCTTATGCTGCTGGGAGAGTGATCCAGTTCTACATTTCTGTGATTATGGAGTAATGCCACGACAGAACCCTCCATTCTAGAGAGTTTGAGGCACTCTGTCAACTCCTTAGATAGCTCTGATCCACTTTTCACATCAGAACTGCATACCAGTGCCAGATTCACCAAGATGTCTCCAGAATGGAGCACATCCAGATTCACAGCTATTTCTGGGAGAATCACATCTAACACTCCGTAAGAATGCATTTCTCCGATGATCTCTTTCGAGTACTGTCCCGATAATATCGCCTGCATTTCGACCCAGATTCTTTCTTTCGAGACTTTACCTAACATCTCCAGATTGGAAGAAATCGCCCTACTTAGATCTGAGTCTAACTTCCGCAGAGTATCCGTACCTTGCCCCATGAACCTGAATGCCCGAAGCACCCTGAGTCCATCTTCGCCAAGCCTCTTCTCAGCGTCCCCTACTGCTTTCAAGACTCCATGCTCGAGAAGATCAGCCTTCCCGTTCCAATTATCTATCAATTTTCCAACCGGTTCGCTTTCTCCCTCCAAAGTCCCACTGAGTCTGATTGCCATGGCATTGATTGTGAAATCCCTCCTATCGAGGTCATTGCCTATTTCCTTACCAAAGACTACGTTTTCTGGTCTCCTGCCATCCGCATACCCTCCATCTTCTCTGAGAGTCGTTACTTCGCACTGATATTCCTCATAGTCAGGGTCGTCAAGTCGTACTATTGCGGTTCCGTATTTTTCCCCAACCATGATTGATCGGGGGAATATCGCTCTGACCTCATCAGGTCTGAGATTTGTAGCAATGTCAATATCATGAGGAACCTTGTTCGAAAGCACGTCTCTAACCCACCCCCCGACTATCCAGGCCTCTCCTTTTTCCCTCAATCTGTCGAGAACTACCTTGTCTTCATAATTTAGAAGACTCAGATCAACTTGCTCTCCCTCGTCTTCCATTATACCTCTCCAGAGGAGCAGATATATTGAACCACGGCTCGTGCGAGGTCCGTGCAAGTCGATTTGGTCCACCTAGATACTCTGCGGCCACATGAACTAACGATTCCAAAGAAGGTAGACGAATTGGAGAAGATGACAAATCGCTGGAATGCCTACGTCCTTCCCCTAGTCGTTGATAAGAAGACTGGCGTAATCCTAGATGGCCATCACCGCCACCAAGTTGCTATCAGATTAGATCTGAAGCGCCTTCCTTGTGTTCAAGTTGATTATATGGGTGACGACTCCATAGAACTCGGCGTGTGGCCAAATTGTGGTAGGGAATCGATAACTAAGGAAGAGGTTGTCCAAGCCGGAATTGATGGGGAGTTATTGCATCCCAAGACCAGTCGACACAGACTTCCAGATCATCTGCCACCGATCTCTGTTTCACTAACCAGGCTCCAACAGGTAGCAGACTGATCCAGTGCTGAATTATAATCGATTAAGGAACTAAGTCCTCATGACCACCTAGAAAATCCGAGACTTCTTCGGGGGATCCCGGGCTCACTAGGTCAATCGAAAGAAACTCGCTGAAAATAGGCCAGAGTGGCCCCAACCAGTCTATTTCAGACATCAGTAGATCTACTACGGGGTGTTCCATTATTTCTTCCTCGGAAGAGTCCTCGTCAATGAATGGGAGATCGTCTGGCATCTCTCTAAGTGCGTTAATCAGATCTTGGACTCTTGCAGAAGTGACCTCTTCTATCTCGACAAGCCCGTCCACCAGGTCAAATGCGTCTTCAATATGATTTGCTAGTGAGCCCGGATCAAGAGGGCCGGATTCTAACTCCTCTATGTCCATTGGCCCAAAAACCACCCCTCCCAGGTCCGTGTCGAACCACGTGTCACCTTGTCTTTCCTTCTTCAGGAGTCTCTGGTGCACCGGTCCTCCAAATGGCCCCAGTACGAAACCCCCATCAGTAACCAGATGCTCAATAGTTTCTGGAATTTCCCTAACCGAGCCTGAAATAAGAATCCTTTCGAAGCTCTTCGAACTTTCATCGCTACTCTCTATGTCATGTAGCTGGAGGACCCTGATTAGTCCTGAAGCCCGGTGAATGCTGAGGCGCCTCTCGGTGTGTTCTCTGACCTCTTCATGCGGTTCGATAATGGTCACCGAACCGTTCCTGCCAACCATTCTATCGATTATCGCAGCTAGGTAACCTCCCTTGGAACCAATAAGCATGATGTCTTGTCCCTTAATAATCTCAAGATGGTGGAGAAGGGTAGCAATCATGTGGGGTGCTGAGATGGTCCTAGTAGCACCAAAGCCAGTAAACAGGAATGGCACTGGGCGATCACTCCAGAATGGCTCTAAGTCATAGTCAGTAAAATCAGCCGGATCGATACTCACCATCGCGTTCTTTGCTAAATTATCGAAGGGGACTCCCGCTGCCTCTAGTCTTCCAATCAATTCGGGTATTGACATGTTAGTTGACCTCTCTAGTTGATGATAACCACCATAGAGGATTTGAATGCATTGCTCCTCGGACCTCCCGGGGTCCGTGGTCTAGGGGTTATGACGTCGCTCTTACAAAGCGAAGATCGCAGGTTCAATTCCTGCCGGACCCACCAATATAGCCTCATCACAGAAGGTGGAAAATGGGCGCCCTATTCACTGAAAAGGTCAATAGTGTGTGCCGAGACAGAATTTCGTGGTTGAAGAGGCCGCAGCCCTCGCTTCGAGATTGAAGCACCGTCTCTCAAAGAAGGATTGGTCAATTTCAACCGCTGAGTCTTGTACAGGGGGGCTAATCTCTTCCTTGTTAACTGACATCTCAGGGGCTAGTTCATGGTTCAGGCAAGGTTGGGTGGTGTATTCCAATGAGTCCAAGATGAGAGAACTAGGCGTTGAGAAATCCGCTTTCGATGATGATGGTTCTGGAGCCGTTTCCCACAAGGTCGCAGTTCAGATGGCCAGGGGTGCGAGATACAAGTCAGGTTCGAACGTTGCAATTGCAGTAACCGGAATTGCTGGCCCAGGAGGGGCAACCGAGGGCAAGGAGGTCGGACGCGTCCACGTCGCAGTGATCGCTGAGGACTATTTTCTTGTCAGAAGAATGGACTTTGGCGAGAATGACCGTCTGGATAACAAGAGATCTTTCGCTTCATTCGCCCTTAGGCTGGCTTTGGAAGCCATAGACAGGGTCGAGGAGGGGGCAAAGAAAGCCACATCTCTCAGCAGTGGTCCAACAGAAGTCAATGTGGACCAGGAAGTGAGCGGCAAAGCGTCACTGCAAGGGACGGAGGAGTGGGAAGGGGGCATTTCGTGGGGGACAGAGAAGAAAACGGTCTCCCAGTCACTCAAGAAGATCGATTTAGCTTCACTGACTGACTGGGGCGAATAATCTAGACACCTCAATTCTTTCTATCGATACCATGAAGGGCGTCCTCATACGACGTCCAACGCATGCACTCGCCTGATTGGGAAGAGATGTACAAGCAACTCCTCGCTGCCGGCCTTATTGTTCAGAATAGCGCCGTAGGAAAACTGGAGAACCTACCGAGCGTAATCCCCATTATCGAGGCGGCTAACTCTTCTGGCGTTAGACTTCTAAACGCAAATACTGTTGATGAACTGTTGGCAATTTCTCCCAGTGAACTGGAAAATTATAATCATTCCAATAGGACTCTCTCACAGACAACTCTTCCCAATAATGAGCAACAATCGTCACATGGCAGAGTTCTAGCCCCAATTAGATCAACAACTAACAACTCCACTCCTCGACCACGCTCCTCCACAGGTTACAATATCGCCGACTTTCCCCTCGAGGCATCAGAGGTGGATTCTGATGTCGAGATTCATTTCGACATTACTGGTAACTCTTCTACTGAGGGGAAGATAGCGGACATGCAGTCTTGCTTCAATAGTCGTCTAAAGCAGATTAGAGAAATCATGCTATCTCAGAGATCCTTGCCAAGGAGGCCAATGAGCAATTCAGAGGCATGGAGGAATAGGAATCGCTACAACTCCAAGGACTACGAAATCACAATTGTTGGTCTCGCCAGTGATGTGAGGTGGACTAGAACTGGAAGCATGCGTTTTGTAGTAGAGGATGAATTCTCCCAGATCCCTTGCATTCTCAAACCTCCTTCGGACGCGTCCCCGCTTCACCCCTCACTCGATGGCCTGATGAATGACGAGATAGTGGGGGTTAGTGGTTGGTTCCTCTCTGGGGAGGGTGAGCCAATTTTCTTCGTCAGGGACATACACAAACCCCCTCTGGGAAACCACTCCAAGGCACAAGCTGGACAGGAATCTGCAGTATCCGCTGCTTTCCTCTCCGATGTTCACTTTGGAAGCAAGACTTTCCTAGGCCCTCAATGGGAGAAAATGATTCACTGGTTCAAGAACAACCCATTGGCTAGGACTGTGAAATACTTCGTACTGAGTGGCGATGGGGTAGATGGTGTCGGGATTTACCCTGGCCAGGAAAGGCACCTGGCTATCACTGATCTCTTCAACCAGTACGGGGAACTGGCGAGGATGCTGGAAGAAGTTCCAGATTGGGTCGATGTGGTGATGCTACCCGGAAATCACGACGCAGTCCGTCCAGCAGAACCCCAGCCAGCCCTGGACTCCGAAATTCAGCAGGATTATTCCAACACGACATTCGTTGGAAACCCATGCGACTTCAGCTTGCATGGAGTCAGGGTCTTGTCATATCACGGCAAGAGTATAGATGACTTCGTCGCCACTCTCCGCTCAGTCACTTATTCCGAACCAGAGATGGCAATGCGTGCAATGCTTGAGAGAAGGCACCTTGCTCCTTCTTGGGGAGGGAAGACTCCTCTTTCCCCAGAACCTGAGGATCGCCTAGTGATTCCAGTGGTTCCCGATATTTTCGTTACTGGGCATGTCCATGGACACTTCGTGGGGGATCACAAAGGTACATTGATGGTTCATAGTTCTACATGGCAGGACCAGACAGACTTTCAGAGGATGCTGGGATTCCAGCCAAAGCCTTGCATTCTAACCATTGTTAACCTGCATACATTCGCGACCGAGTCAATCAGCTTCATCTAGGGTGAAAAAATCCTCTCCCGGGAAAATGTAGGGCCAAATCAACTTCAGATCAATGTCATCGACTACTGGAACATCTGATTCTTCGAATGCCAACCTCGCTCTGGCCCTCCTCGGGTTGAATCCTATGAAATGAGACCCAGTTATCATCATGGATAGGTCGGTACTGGAGTCACCGACTGAAACAATCTCGGAGGCCTCGAATCCGTTTATTCTTGCAAGCTTCTCGACCATGAGTCCCTTGTTGTGTGAGAAAACCCTCGTCGGAAGACCTCTGACCAACCATCCATCTTCATCCCACTCGAACCCATTTGCAACCCAATCATCCACTTTCAGCATATTTGCTATCGTTCCGACTAAGATATCCACGCCTGAGGAAACTATTGCCACGAAAACCCCCCTTCTTTGTAGTTCCTCAACCACCACCCTTGCTCCTTCGATCAATCCAACTCCGCTGTAGCACCTCATGATGTCGTCTCTGTGGATTTTGGGCCTAACCCCTCTCCAGAGTTGGATGTCGTGGGTTACGAACTCTTCCTCGGAGATATTGCCGTCCAAGAACATCTCGAGGATCTTCTCATGCCTCCCATTGTCGTCTTTTCCGGTTCCAAATTGCTCATGAATCAATTGCCAGGATGATCCGTTATTGGACAGAACCCCATCGCAGTCGAAAACTACTGCTCTAATCATCTGAAACGCTTCAATTACTGGAAGACGGCTATTAATTGGGCAGGTGACTTGATTTGTCTAGTGTCCACGGGCCTATCATGGAGGGTGGCAGTGACTTCGATCGCGCAATCAAGGTCAAGATGCTCATGTTCGGTCCCCTAGCCGAGAAGATGGGAACTAGGGAGATAGAGGTCTCTCTTATCGAAGGTACCTCCTTGAAGGAACTTGCAGAAAGGTTCGAACTAATGGAGATGCTATTATCTGGTCTAAGGGTGGCAATTGACGGAAATATAGAATCAAACGTCTCAATATTGCTTCATGACACTGCCGAGGTGGCATTCCTACCACCAGTTTCCGGTGGTTGACCACCAACGATGCCAAAGCATTTGAATCAGGGGCCCACACATCACCCTGATAGTATGGCACTCGGATCAACTGAAATCGTCATTCTGGTAGTTTTTGGAATATTGATTTTTGGCGCCAATAAGATACCTCAGTTGGCAAGAGGAGTCGGACGAGCGAAGGGCGAGTTCCAGATGGGGATGAAGGAGGCCTCAGAGATGGCTGCTATTGAGGATATGGACCGAGGCGGGATGACGGACGAGGTGTCATCCGAGCAAGAGTGACTACTTCTTCTTCACCACTCTCAATTCTGAACCGCATTCTATGCAGTCTCCCACTTCATCTCTAGCAGGCCTGGTATTCTCCGACCCGACAACAACCACGCCGCAACCAAGACATTTGATCTCCCATTCCCAAACTTCTGAAATTCCCTTAGATTCAACTGGGGACCATCTCAATCCAACTGAACTACAGAGATTTTGCAGTCTGTAGTCATCAGTATGCATGTGTCCATTCAGCTCGATTGAGAGAGCGAATAGATGGAGGTCGGTCTCCGAGAGGCCATCCAAATCCCCAGTCTTCCTAGCAATTCTTGTGGCTTCTTCCAATGACTCTCTTGAAGGAGAACTCCAACTCATCTGAACAGCATCAATCGACAACATCCTTTCGGGAGAAACCCGACTGACCTCGAGTCTCTGGTTCTCTACCACGAAACCCTCCTCCAAGGCATCTATTGGCCAGTTGATTAGTGCCGAAGTGTCGAGTACGGCGGGGCCGGGCATAGCCATGCGTCTCCGCATATTGATTAGAGTTCTGTTATTGGTTTTTCTCCTGAGGGGACGAAGTAACGGTTATTTCGTTGTCTTCCCCCGAAAAGACATGCTCGAACAGATTACCGAGTCAGTTGTTGGGTGGGGCGGAAGGTTCGGCCTTGTCGGCCTTGCCGTAGTTTCAGCCACCGAGGCAATAATCCAACCAGTCCCACCCGACCTTCTCGTAATCCCAATGTCTCTGGAGTCCAGCAACGAGTTAGAACTCCTCGCAATTTTCCTAGTTGCCACATTGTTCAGTGTCGGTGGCTCATTGGGAGGCTATGCAATCGGACTTTATGCAGGCCGGCCAGCCATTGAGAAACTCGCAAAGCCCTCCCTATCCAGGAAGCTAGACGAACTGATTCGCAGGTATGGGGATGCTGGAGTATTCGTTGCAGCCGTTTCCCCAATCCCATACAAACTTCTGGCATGGACCGCAGGAGCTGGGAGGATGGACATCCGCACCTTCTTGTTCGCTGGATTCTTTGGAAGAGGAATCAGATTTGGATTGGAGGTTATGATTTTGGGATATTGGGGGGAAGAGTTCATGAAAATGATTGAAAACTCATTTTTCTGGATCATCGTCTGCGTTGCATCTGTCGTGGCATTCATCCCACTGAACTCTTGGTGGAATGGATTGGATGATCCCACCGATGAGCTCCAGCAACAGAACTGATTATGAGAAAGCAGCAACTCGGAATTACAACGCTCCTGTGGTGTAGTACGGTCCATCATTCCGGGTTTTCATCCCGGCGACCCGGGTTCAAATCCCGGCAGGAGCACCAATAATTAGTTGAAAACGGAATGTTCGGGGTCGTTTTGAAATCATATTGCCATCTGGGAGATATGGTGATGATGTGCCACTGGATGTAGAATCAATTCGGAGCGACTTCCCCATTCTTGGTAGGAAACTGCCAAATGGCAAGCAATTGGTCTACTTCGATAACGCGGCAACGTCTCAGAAGCCCCAATGCGTGATCGATGCAATGTCGAAATATTATAGCGAATACAATTCCAACGCGCATAGAGCAAATCACACTCTGGCGGATGAGGCGACTACTGCCCTGGAAGGAGCAAGGATGTCAATTTCCACATTCTTCGGGACCTCGCCAGATCAGATGGTTTACACTAGCGGCGCCACAGAGGCAATCAACCTTGTTTCTTATGCTTGGGCCAGAGAGAATCTCTCTGCCGATGACGTGATCGTCCTCACCGAGATGGAACATCATGCTGACATTGTCCCTTGGCAGCAGCTATCGAAGGAGAAAGGAGTTGAGGTCAGGTACGTGCCCATTGACACTGACTCATTCACATTGGACATGGATGCCTTCGAAGTTGCCGTGAAGGGGGCATCCCTGGTTTGTGTAGTACATACCAGCAACGTCCTTGGGATCAGGAACCCAATCGAGAGAATAGTGGAACTATCTCATTCACAAGGGGCAAGGGTTCTACTGGATTGCGCCCAAGGGGCCCCTCATGAGAGAATCAGATTCGACGATTCGGAAGTTGACTTTGTCGCAATCTCTGCTCACAAAATGGGCGGCCCAACTGGAATTGGATGCCTCCTGGTCAAGAAAGACGCAATGGAACAGATGGGCCCCTTCATGACGGGAGGATCGATGATCAAGACAGTCAGTACTGATGGATCTACGTTCCAAGTGGGGCATGCAATGTTTGAGACGGGTACTCCTAGGATTGCAGAAGCAATAGGATGGGGGGCTGCAGTGGAGTGGCTAGAACAGTTTGACATGAAAGAAGTCCACTCGCACATCAACAGAATTGCTTCATGGACCGCTGGGAGGATCTCTGAGATCGAAGGAATAACAGTTTATGGGGATCCAAGTAGAAATGACAGCAGCGGGGCTGTTTCCTTTCTCCATGATTCAATCCAGTCTCAGGATCTTGCCCTGCTCCTTGACGAAGGCGGATTCGCAGTTAGGACTGGTCATCATTGCGCACAACCACTCATGAATGCTCTCGGAGTCCCCTCTACCAATCGGGCATCATTCTGGTTGTACAATACTATGGAAGAGGCCGAGGCGTTCGTAGACCATCTTAGTTATGTCGCTGATCGTTTTTCTGACAAGTGATGAGCACTTTCAAGATGAATGGTCCCGACGACAAAACATGCCTGAGGTCCGAGACTGGCCCGAGAAACTCCTCCCAATAATCGAGGAATTCTCAGCTTGCTTCGACTCAATGGAGAGATACGAACTTCTGTTCCAATATGCCAAGCGCAACCCATCCCCCTTGCATCCAGAGGAATGGAACGAACAAAATCAAGTCCTCGGGTGTCAATCTCGTGCACATGTTTCGTGCTCACTGGACGACGAGGGCAATTTCATTCTGAGGGGAGGGGCCGATGCACAGATTGTTCAGGGACTTATGACAATTACAGCTATCGCACTAAATGGGATGGATCCTTCCCATGTCTCAGCAATGACTCCAGATTTCGCTGAGGAAATGGGGATCAAGTCCTCTCTCAGCCCTAGTAGGGCTAATGGTTTCCTGAATATGTTCAATAGAGTCAAAGATGAGGCTTCCTTGCTATCCGAGGGGGAATAGGATGACCATCGAGTCCGCAGTCATGTCCTCTCTATCCAATGTGGAGGACCCCGAGTTGAAACTAAAGGTTACCGAATTGGGCCTAATTTACTCAGTCAGGATCGAATCAGCACATGCGGAGGTAGACATGACTCTTACTAGCCCCGGTTGCCCAGTTGCCCCTGAGTTGATGGCTGCCGTACATAGGGCCGCACTAGCAACGGAGGGAATAGATAGTGTCCATGTGAACCTGACCTTCTCGCCACTTTGGGACCCGCGTATCCATGCTTCTGAAGACGCCAAGTTCGAGATGGGGATTTTTGACTAGTCTGTCTGTCTTTCTGCAGCCTTCAATGTATTCTTCATCAGCATAGCTATGGTCATCGGGCCAACCCCTCCTGGGACGGGCGTCATCCATCCAGCAATCTTGGAGACCTCTGGCGCTACGTCACCTGCTAGCTTACCTTCCACCCTGGAAATCCCGACATCGATCACAAAGGCACCGGGTTTTACCCACTGAGGACCAATCATGTGGGCCGATCCCACGGCTGCAACTAGGATGTCTGCCTCACTGCATACCGACTCAATTACATTGGTCCTTGAATGCGCTATTGTCACAGTTGCATCACTGCCCCTCTGTGCAAGCATCAGTGCCATTGGCATCCCAACAATCCTGGAACGTCCAATAACCACTGCTCTCGAACCCTCCAATCGCACGTCACTGGACTCTAGAATACGCATAACCCCAGAGGGCGTGCATGGGAGAAGTCCCCGTGTCTCTCCTTGCACAAGACGACCGAGATTTACCGGGTGAAATCCATCAACATCTTTCTGGGGGAGTATGGATGATGCTATGGCCAACTCATCCACTCCATTCGGTGCAGGACTCTGAACCAGTATTCCGTGGATGCTAGGGTCGGAATTCAACTGTTCAACAACTTCGATCATCTCTTCCATATTCGAGGTTGATGGCATGTCTATCCTGGTGCTCAGGATTCCACACCGCTCACAAGCTCTCTCCTTATTTCTGACGTAAACGTGACTCGCAGTATCGTCTCCGGCTATTACAACAGCAAGTCGAGGAGCAACCCCTCTTTCATTCAATGCAGAGACTCCTTCAGCAACTTCTCGCTGAATATCCAAGCTGAGGGATTTCCCATCAACAATCTGGGCGCCCATGTTAGGTCGTAAGTCACTAGGCATTTGACGATTGGCTCAAATCGGCGTCCAGAAACCCAGTGCTCTAGCCACGCACCAACCAGACCATCCCTCGAAGACTGCGAAGGCACCCCCTCCAAAGAGACCCGCTGGAACGAGCCATGCCATCCACAACTCCGCATTAGCAAGTACTAGAACCCCCGAAACGATAAATCCAGAAATGATGCTATAAATTCCATATTTCAGGCGATATGCCTTGCCCCTGGCATCGATATTGCACTCAAATGCCACATTTCTCTCGAATCTGGCATAGTAAAAAAAGAACACCCTGAATAGATAGCCTTTCTTCAGATAAGGCTATTCAGGATTATTGGAGCCCCAGGAGGGATTTGAACCCCCGGCCGTCTGATTACAAATCAGATGCTCTACCGAGCTGAGCTACTGAGGCGTGCTTCCGGCTAACCCATTCCCCACTTGAACCCTGCACATGACCCATCCCGTCAATAGTGCTGATATCCAACCACATCGTCCAGCACACATGAGTGCACTCTCCGGTGTTTCTAATCGTCGGCTGAACATCGTCATATCCGCTTGGATATGTATCGCATTGGGAACTAGCCTTCTTCTTTACGATAATTCGCTGTTTTCCATGTCATTATCTGCACCTCTGTCCATCGGAGGCGTCATTCTGCTAATTTTCGGACTTTTCATGGGTGACGAGAATGGAAAGACTACGGTTAGGGGTGACTCTTGGACTCCCAATGCCTCACTCATGCCCGATGCAGGCCGTCCAATGTTCAGAATAGACTCTACTTTGGACGAACCTATCAGAACGTCGATACTATGCGGAAGATGCGCAAATATTGAATGGATTGATGGGAAAAAACCACGTGGCTTCACTTGTCCATCGTGTGGGACTGAACTATGGAGTCACGAGGAAGAATGAAGGGGGGAAATGAAAGGCATCGGCAACCGTCAAGTGTCGACTACTTCTGGAATGCTCGGAGATGCAGGAATGGATCTGGGGAACAATGAGCGTAGAATGCTCAAGGGAATGCTATCCGAACCCAATTCCGAATGGTCTCTTGAGAAACTCCTCTCCGTCACAAAGTGGGATGATCAAGTTCACGTTGCCGGAGCGGGCAAGACCCTACAGGAAGAAGGATTGGTAGAGATAAAGGAAACGATTTCCCGAACGGTCTCCCTTGGTACGGAGGGAAAAAATGCAGCGGATTTTGGTCTCCTGGAGTCCAGGCTCTGGGACTGGATTAGGAAAAAGGAAGAGCACCATAGAACTATGAGTTCACTGATGTCTTCCCGATTCGACAGAAGTGAGACCGGTCCCGGGATAGGGATAATGAAGGGAATGGGGATGGAGATAGACTCTGGTATTTTGGTCTTCCAAAACGAGGAAGAAATCTCGAAGGAAATCGATAGGAGAGCCGATTTCATCCAATCCCTATCGAATGGGCCCATGGAGTCAACTTCGGTCGATGAAGAGATGATTTCGCATTTCTCTTCGCGAACAGGTCTACTTGAATTCGAGGAGAATACCTCTCGAACTTGGAAGCTCACTAAGGCTGGCGCTTCAATAGATCAGTCGGCATTGACTGAGAGTCGAATGATCGGTGAGCTAACCCCCGAGATGCTCCAGACGGAATCTTGGGTCGGAGGGGAGTTCAAGCCCTTCGACGTCCAAGCACCAGCACCAACTCCGATGGGTGGGCGGCGACACCCCATGCAGTCCCTAATCGAAAGAATCCGATCAGTATTTCTGGAAATGGGATTTTCTGAGATAGATGGGGACTACGTGCAATCAGCAGGTTGGAACATGGATTCTTTGTTCATCCCCCAGTCTCATCCAGCTAGAACCATGCAAGACACATTCTACCTTGACCAACCAAGCAAAGTAGATGTGGAAGGATCTTACTTGGACCTCTGGAAAAGGGTCCATGAGCATGGGCACGATACTGGGAGCAAGGGATGGGGGGGTTCATTCGACAAAGATGAGTCTCAGAGAGGTTTGCTTAGGACCCATACTACCGTGAACACAGTCAAGCACATCGCTGAGAATCCCAGAATCCCATCGCGTGTTTTCGGCATTGGAAGGGTCTTCCGCCAGGAGACAATCGACAGGACTCACATGCCCGAGTTCCATCAGATTGAGGGAATTATACATGAACCAGATGCTAATCTGCCCATGCTGATCTCAACTCTCAAGACATTCTATGCTAAGATGGGATACCCTGATGTGAGGGTCAGACCAGCTTACTTCCCGTACACCGAGCCGAGCGCCGAGGTCGACATCCTCTGGAAGGGGGAATGGCTGGAGCTTGGTGGTTCGGGAATCTTCAGGCCGGAAGTTACCGAGCCACTTGGTACCGAGTGGCCCGTATGCGCATGGGGGATGGGTCTTGAGAGGCTCGCGATGCTCATACTGGGGCTGGATGACATCCGTCAACTCTACCAGCCAGATCTCGAGAGGCTGAGGAAGATGCCACTGCTCTGATTGCTGATGCAGCAACAAACAACAGTGCTAGCCCCAATGATGCTGATAATTCATCCCTTACTCCTCCTATATCTTCGATAGAGGGCTTGCAAATGTTCGCAAAAACTCTCAATTACTCATTTGCCAGAGTCTTGACGTCGTGGAGGAAATCGTTCACATCCCATTGAATCCCGGAATATGCGACCCTCTTCCTTTGTTCCTTGTCGATGATGAATGTCACAGTGGAGTGGCCAATCTCGTACTCCCCCAGACTTTCCTCGTGTGGATCGGAGTGGTTTGATGAGTCGGAGGAGCTTCCCTCTGTGATGCATGATAACCAGTCATCCCCTTGTCGTTCCCATCCTTCATCACACATGCAGTGGGCACTGGTTCCAGTTCCCATCACCCACCCCTTGCCACTGCAGTCCACTCCAGGGGGCATGTTGCTGATATTGGCATTGCTCGCTATCCATGCTAGGTGTGTGCTGGTTCCGACTTCGACTGCAGATAGGTCTTCCTCCATCTCTCCCCATGTCTCGTTTATCGCATCCCAATAGTGCAGAATCCACGACCACGAGCCATCAGAAGTCCAATTGCCGATGGTTCCATTGCCGATGTCGTAGTTGGTACCTGCGTTCTCAATCAGGGCGTACGAGGCGAACTCATCCCCATTTTCGTAGCAAGTAAGATTGAATGGGTCTTGGCAGGGGTTGTCTGTCACTATCGAGGAGTTGTCCGGGTACAACACCGCAAATCGTACCAGAGCCTCCTCCGGAGGGAGGCTGTTGGCTATGTGTTCAGCATCAACAACGACGTTCCACTCATCCCATACCGCTTGCATCACAGAACCTCTTTCGTGAGTCAGGTGGTTCCATTCGTATCCCCTCGCCGAAGTCCACTCCAAGAGGTGGGAAGTCGTGTCTCGAGCAGGATCAATTGTGATCGAGACGAACTCGACCATGTCAGCATGCTCCCCGATGTTCTGTTTCGCGTAATCCAAGTTCGAGGAGATGATCAGACAAACGTCAGGGCAGGAGGTGTAGATGAAAGCGACTACCACGACCTTCCCATCGAAACTGGATAGCGACACGTCCTCTCCAAATTGGTTCTCAAGTGTGAAGTCAGGGGCCTCGGGTGGATCTTTGTACTCGATGCCTAGGATCACAAGTTCCTCGGAACCAGAGCATCCGGCCAGTAGGAAACACAGCACCACTAGAGCAGCCTTGGTTGAGTCACTCATCGAACGTCCCTCGAATCGGGAATATTTCACTCTTCTTCAACAAGGCTCAATATGTCTTCGAGAACCAATTCGGGGTTCCAGTCAGTATCTCCCCACCAGACTCTCTGACTCATCTGCTTATCCACGATAATCGTGCCAGTCGTGTGATCCACCCAGTAGTCCAACGGGTGGTGGTTCGTCACGACCTCTCCATCGGGTTGCTGAGTGTCCTTGCCGCATCCGTTGTTGTCCACTTCCTCTCCCTCCGGGGTGTCCGAGCAACTGTCGAACCCGTCGGCGACCCCGTCATTGTCCGTGTCGGTGTTGTACGCCGCAAGACCAACGTTGAAGTTCCGCCACACTGGATCCAAGTCTTCCAAGCTTCCAGTCAGGTGCGGCCACCCTAACTCCCTTGTCTCGGAGTAGTTTTCCAGCACGCTGGAATTGTCAGTCCATGGATCCACGGTGACTGTGAGGATCTGTACCGAGGTCCCGTGAAGCTCACCAAGCTCCTGTGCGATGAAGGCCAGATTTGCGCTAACTACTGGGCAGATATCGGGGCATCTGGTGAACAGGAACGCCACCACTACCACTTGTCCCTCGAATTGGGACATGGCAACATACTCGCCCTTTTCGTCTATTAGGATAAACTCGTCAACTGTAATTGGGGGATTTATGTCATCTCCATAGAATTCGTCAATCTCTCCACCAGAGAGGCATCCCGGTGTGATTAGCAGGGCGAATGCAACTATCAAGGAGAACGTCTTACTCACTTCCTGTCCTCCTTGCGAGCCAAACAAATGCTGAAGTAGCAAAGAGGAAAATTGCGAGATTTCGCA
>Ga0208408_1000863_pt1 | contig 18294 bp, 20 predicted proteins | sample ETNtaG_4_FD_185776 | JGI IMG/M metagenome (GOLD analysis project Ga0208408, IMG submission 185776) | Marine microbial and viral communities from oxygen minimum zone, Eastern Pacific Ocean - ETNP201406SV67 (SPAdes) (version 2) | ecosystem: Environmental > Aquatic > Marine > Oceanic ... | reverse complement strand
GCTTCGGCCATTGATCTAATTGTTTCTTCATCTATCTTTAAATTCTCTTTTTCACAAACTTTGTTCAGAACCATTGAAACTGAGACTGCAGATGGTCTTTGAAATTTCAAAGTAAGTGCAAGTCTCTTAATTTTAGCACCTGTACCTTTCGTTAAATTATATAAATCATTTACAGTGATTATTACTGGTTGTTTTGTCATTTCTAATGTTTTAGAAATTGCTTTTTTACCACCTCTATCACTATAATTTTTTGTTTTATTTTTGGATTGTTGAGCTCTTTCGTATAAATTATCAGCTTCATCTAATAATATTAAATTTCTATCTGAAAGGCCATTTACTCCAAAAGTTTGAAACAATCCTGCCCTCAATGCAGTGCCTTCAATTACGTTTCCTGAACGTGCATCTGAGGCATTTAGTTCAATTACTTCCCACCCCATATCCTTAGCTAAGGCAATTGCGGCAGAAGTTTTGCCACAACCCGGAGGTCCTGATAATATGACTCCTTTTTTAGTCATTTTTTCACCCCAAGAACCAGCCCAATTTTGTAACTGGCTAATTGTTTTTGTGTTGCCTATAATGTCTGATAGACTATTTGGCCTATATTTTTCAGCCCAAGATTCCATTATTCACCTAATTTCATAGTGAAGTGTAACTTTTGATATTTTAGTATAGATTTCGCGCTACTTGAAATAATCCAGAAAATAATCAAAATACATATGCCAACAGTACCCATTGCAGTCGCAAATGAGCTTTTAAATTCGCTACTTTCACTTAGTTTAAAAATAGATATATTCCAATCTCCATTACCTAGATAAATAATGATAGAACACAATAAAAAGGCAAGGAATCCTGAAAATAAAAGTGAACGGCTTTTTGTTCTTCCATAAAGTTGCACAATTGGTGAAAGCAAAGTTAGGAATAAACCAATACCTAAAAGAGTGAAAAATAAACTCATATACTGTGTTTGAAAATAATTTATGGTACTAACTGGTGTAGTTTTATTTATCATAGCCTCAAATATCATAAACAAAGGAGCATAGGTTGCCAACCCCGCACCAATAAAAACAATTCTTGCGAGCATAATTAGAGTTAAAGAATTCCTACTATCAACGTTTAATTTTTCTAATTTTTTATAAGTTCGTTTGAGAACTAATAATGAAACTAAGGTGGTGGCTCCAACGATTGGCATAAACATAGTTGTAATGTAAATGATTCCAGTTAATGCCATACTAATTAGAGGGACTTTCATTAGAAAACCAACTTTAGATCCGGCAGTGTCAAGAATAACATCACTGAACATGTAGACGGCAATTGCTTCTGAAATAAAAATTAAAGTTAATAGAAATCCGGCTACAAACATTCGAGAACCAAAGCTACTGTAAATGTATGCATCTGGTTGGTCCTTGACAAATCTAACCATTTTATGTCCATAGGAGTGCTGTTAATTAGCCTAACTCAAAACGAAGTTGTTCAGAATCTTTTTTTCCTGCTAGTTTTTCAGCTAATTTTGTTCCAATGCCTGGAATACTGCTTAATTCCGAAGGTCTTGCATCTCTTATTGAACTTTGACTTGTAAATCCAGCATTAAACAGAGACCGAGCCCTAACTCTTCCTACAGAATCCATTTCAAGTAAAGGCAATAATTCTTTTCTAACACCATTATTTACTCTAATTCTTAATTCTGTAATCATTTTAGTATTCGAGGGAGATAATAGTTCAGCTAATTCACTCATGGCATAGAGTATCCATTCAGCCGTTTCTACTTTAGCTCTAATATCTCCAGGGGTTGTAGAATAGCGTTTTAGCAAATGTTCTTCAGGCGTTTCTTCAATCCAGTCCATTATCAGTAGAGCCGTTTTTAAGTCCCATAAATAAAATTCTAATTCCATATGTTCAACAGGTGGAGGTAGCATTAGATCTCCTTCCATTTGCATAAGATGTGTTAGATATGTTTCCATTTCATTTTTTCTAACATAAAGTGAATATATGTCAGGAGTTCTTGCAAGGGCGTGCAATAATCCAAGTGAGTTTGCCTCAATACCCGATTCTAATGCATTTCTAATTATGACTCCTGATAATGGATCTATGTATAATTGTGATACTTTTCTTCCAAAAGCCGTAGGTTTTAATTTTTCTTCCATTACTTCATTAGCCGGTTGGAATTCATTATCAGTTTTTCCTTTAATCTCTATTAATTTCTCTTCATCTAAAAAATCAAGAACTTTGTTTAATCGGTGTTGAGTTCTCCAGAGTTCGCCTTGGGCTCCAAACAGTGTTTTTTCAAGGAACTTATGTAAGCCTTCTCTTGTATCTATAGTTCCTGAAGTAATTAATGACAAAAGGTGAGTTCTTAGTGCAGGTTCACTGCCCAATCTAGAGATTACTGGTTCAGTTTCACCTTCAAAATATCTCTCTGTAAAAGTTTCAATTTGTTCTCTTTTTTTAGCAATTAGTACACCTTGTCCATCAACATCAAATCCCGGCCTTCCAGCTCTTCCTAACATCTGCTGAACTTCTAAAACAGGTAATGGTTGGTTTGACTGAAAAGAAGAATCCCAACGACTTAAATCTCTGATAATAACTCTTCTAGCAGGTAAATTTACGCCTGCAGCTAATGTTGGTGTTGCACATAATGCTTTCAGTGATTTTTCTTTAAACGCAGTTTCAATTAACAGTCTTTGTCTATTTGTTAATCCAGCATGATGGTATGCTACACCGTTTGCAATTAATTTAGATAGATTAGAATCAACCGATGTAATTTCATCGGCATTTTTTTGAATTTTATCAGCAAATACTTCCAATTCTTTTCTTTGTTCAACATTCAATTTCCCTCCTATCATTCTACTCAACTTTTTTGCTTGGGCTTCTGCCGATCTTCGAGTTCCGACAAATACTAAACATTGTTCAGGCAGATTATCAATTGCAATTCCTTCAACACCCTCCAGTCCCATATATTTTTTTTCACCATCTTCCCATTCAACTGTTCCATCGAGTGATATTCCTTTTCTGAGAGGTACTGGTCTAAAATCACTTTCAACTAACTTTGCATTTAGCCAGTCAGCTATTTCTCTTGAATTTGAAACCGTTGCAGAGAGACCTATAATTTGTATGCTTGGGTTTATCTCTCTAAATTTTGATAGTGTCACTTCTAGAGTAGGGCCTCTTCCAGAATCATTTAGCAAATGTATTTCATCAGAAACTAAACATTCGACTTCAGATAACCAAGAAGGATTATGCCTGATTAAAGAATCAGCCCTTTCAGAAGTTGAAACTATAATATCATATTTTGATAATCCTCTGGCTTTGTCATAATCTCCAACAGAAACTCCAATTTTTGCACCATCTAAAATATTTTTGCAAATATCTTTTAATTCGTTAACTTTTTCCCATGCCAATGCTCGTAAGGGTACAAGATATATTCCTTTTTTTTTAGCTTTTACAGCTCTTATTAAGGCTGCATATGCGACTAATGTTTTTCCTGCTGCAGTTGGTACCGACATCAATACCGACTCACCTTTTTCAACAAAAGCAATAGCTTCTTTTTGTGGAGGGTATAATTCTTTAATTTTTAGATAATCTAATAGTTCTGATAACAACCTCACCAGCTCTCATCTTGGTCATTTATGCCAAATTCTGGTTTGCTTTGAAAAGTTAAATATAATGCAATTGCTCCAAAAAGAGTAGATAATAATAAGCCTCCAAGACCAATAATTGCTGCCGCACATCCAATTAAGACGATATTATAATTCTGTTTCATCATTAATAATGCACTTGCAACAAATGTAAGAATTGCACAGATTAATTCCCAGAACATGCCAAATTTTAAAACTTGACGCACAAAGGATTCATCAATTTCATTATCTTCTTGATCAACTTGAATGCTCATCTCACTCATGACTTCATTATATTTGACAGTCACTCCTTGTATTTTCTCACTGTCACTCAAAATTCCGTTCATTGTTGTAGCAGTACCTAATAAGATAAATCCTGCAATAAGTAAGGCAATAGCTGCCTGAGAAGGTTTACTGGTAGCTGGATATAATGAAACTGAATTACTTTCACTATTTTCATCACCTCCCCAGTCTAGAGATTCATATTGGGTTTCTTCCCATCCTTCTGAATCATTTTCATCAACCATTGTTTATTCAGTGCTAGTCCCATAATTAATGGTTGCTCTAAGATTTTTTTAGGCCTTTAATGGTTCCACTTGTTTTTATTGTTATTATGTTAAGGTCTTCACTTTCATTATTCATAACATCTCTTGATTTTTCTAATAATTTATGATCAATTCTAACAATTCCATTTTCTTTATTAGCTTCAATCAATTTACATTTTATTTTAGATTCTAAATTACCAATTTTATTTCTGAAGAAATTTTCTAAATTAATTTTTGGACCTTTATTTGAATGTTCGAAAAGAATATATCGTTTTCTTCCTCTTTTTTCTTTAACTACCATACCCTTATTCAAATGCTTTTGTAATATTTTTTATTACACTTTCTAATTTTTCGATTCTTTCTTTAAGTTCTTTAACTTCATTTCTCAAGTCAGCTTCATTATTATCAGATTTATTGTTTTTTAGTTTTTCAATTAACCATGAATCCGTTTCTTCTTTTAATTTAATAATAGATTCTAAGTCATCATTACTGTTTTCATTACTTTCAGTTATTTCTTCAAGATTATTATCCGTGTCTTTTTCATTTTCTTTTTTTATTTCAATCTCTTTTTCGGGTTCCTCTTCCTCATCGGTTTGTTGTGATTTTTCTCTATTAAAATCTTGACTAGTCATTATGTTTCCATTACTGTCTGATCTAATTTTCCCAAGTTCTGAAAGTTGGTCCAATCCCTTCTTAAATGATTCCATAACTATAGAATTATCAGATTCTTTAGAGGCTTCTCTATATGCATTAAATAATTCTCCTGAATCCATTTTGTATCCTTCAAGTTTTAGAATATTTAGTAAAATTGCTCTAGGATCATCATTATCCCAAACTATAGTTTCTTCTTCTTTTTCGGTATCTTCAATAATATCTTCATCATTTACTATAGTTGGTTCTTCTTCAATAATAACTTCTTCTTTTTCAGTAATTTCTTCTTTTTCATTAACTTCTTCTTTAACCGTGTCTTCTTCTTTTGCCTTATTGCTCCAAGGATATACCATATTAGAGGAAATAGTGGTGTAATATTATAGTTGATGTCAACTCAATACGTTTAATCCCCCCCTAAACCTGAAGCTTTGTGTCTCTTACTGATAAGATTTCTGAAATCGAGGAAGAAATCGGGAATACAAAGTACAATAAAGCTACACAGCATCATATAGGTAAATTGAAAGCTAAATTAGCACAATTAAGAGAAGAAGTAGTTGTTAGTTCTTCGGGACCTAGAGGAAGTGGATATGGGGTCCGTAAAGCAGGAGATGCGACCGTTGCTTTAGTTGGTTTACCTAGTGTTGGCAAATCTACTTTATTGAATTGTCTTACGGATGCAGATAGTGAGACAGGTTCATATGCATTCACAACTTTGGATGTAGTTCCTGGAGTTTTGAAGTATAAAGATGCTAATATTCAAATTTTAGATTTACCTGGTTTAATTGAAGGTGCAGCAAGAGGTGCAGGCCGTGGTAAAGAAGTTCTTTCAGTTATACGTTCAGCAGATTTAATAATACATGTAATTGATGCTGTAGATCCTGCTCCACATGTTATTCTCAAAGAATTATTTGATTCCGGCGTTCGCCTCAATAGCCGTCCTCCTAACGGTAGTGTTTCAAAAACAGGTATTGGAGGTATTGAGGTTATTTCTACGATTGTTCAGGAGCTTGAGGAAGAAGCAATCAAGACAATTGTTCGGGAATATGGAATAGTAAATGCTCAAGTTGTATTAAGAGAAAGAATCACAATCGATGACTTAGTTGATATTTTAGCTAAAACTAGAGTTTACGTACCTTCTTTTGATGTTATTACGAAGGTAGATATGATTGAAAAAGAACAATTATCTGTAGTCAAAAATATGTGTGGTAAAAAGAAAGTAATTGAAGTGGCTGCACCTTTAAAAAAAGGAATTAAAGAATTGAAAAAACAGATTTATAATTCACTGGATTTCATATCTATATTTATGAAGCCTCAAGGTGAAAAAGCAGATCTTAAGGAACCAATGGTAGTTAGAAGAGGGACTACTATTACTGAAATATGCCAACGCTTACACCGCGATTTTAAACGTAAGTTCCGTTATTCACAGGTTTGGGGCCCTTCTGCAAAATTCCCAGGTCAAACTGTAGGTTTAAATCATAATGTTAAAGATCAGGATATAGTGAGTATAATCACTCATCGTTAGATTATTTCAATCTTTTAATTAATTCAGCTTTTTTACCTGAAGTTTTTAGACCTTTTTTCTTTAATTCAGCTTTTAATTCAGGTAATTTCATTGAACTGTAATCTTTTTTATTTTTCTTAGCAGATATATCTTCGGTTTCACTTTTTCGGAATAATCCCATAAATCGGGACGCTCCACGGCCAATTCCAGATTTTACAGCTCCAGCTCCACGCCCAACACCAGATTTTACAGCACCAGCACCACGCCCAACTGCTGCACCAGCACTTCCAATTGCAGATTTAGTTTTAGCACCACCAGCCTTAATCCCTCCTCCGATTTTACTTCCGATACCTTTCTTATCATCTTTTGTTTCAGTTTTAACTTCTGTTTTGACTTTCTTTTCAGTTATCGCTTTACTTTTATTTTTTGGAGTGAGTTTAAGTTTAGATCTTGGTTTAAAGACAATATTTGGTTTATTGCTATCCTCAGCTTTATTTTCATTGTATTTTTTACGAGCAGAGTCAGTTGTAACTGATTCAGGTAATTTATCTCCGAATCGGTCTTTGTACCTGTCTTCTAGACTTTTCCCTTTTGAATCCATCATATGATCTAATCGTTTGTGAATATCCATTAATGGTTTTACACTCTTCTTTTCCCATCCTACAGCTCCAGGTGCGGCAGCTGGAACGGGTTCGGTAGAAACCATTACGTTATTGTCTGCAGCAACACCGACAGGTGCTACTTCAACAACGGGTTGAATTACAGGTGCAGCTTGAACTGCTGGAATCTCTTGATTAACCACTGGCTGCAAAACTGGTTGTGCTACAGGTGCAGCCTGAACTGCAGGTACACCTACAGGCTCCAGAACTGGAGGTTTTTTCTTTCCTTTTTTTTTTCCGCCGAACCAAGCCATTTTTTTTACCAATATTTTTTAACTATGTCTATCACTTTCTCAAAGAGACTAAAAAGTGTTGGAGAACTCTTTGCCCTTCTGTTTGAAGAACCATTCCCAACTGCTATTTCAGACCCTTTATCATCTGGTGACATTATCCAGCATTTATAGTAATCAATTAAAAGCTTGTTTCACTCAAATTATTCCTGCCAACTAGTCTTTTTACTGCCTAATCTGTGCCTGTTATAGGCTTTTATGATGTCGCCTTTTGTAATAATACCTATTAATTCGTTACTATTTGTTTTACTAACAACTGGTAAATGACTAATTTCTTTATAGCTTAATGAGTCTAATGCCTGAGCTAAGGTTTCTTGTTGAGTGATAGTAATTAAATCAGTTACACAATAATCATTTACAGTTAGGTGTCTTTCATGTTTAATTGCAGCTTCATGGATATCTGACCAAGTTATTATTCCATACAATTCATCATTTTCATTTAAAACCGGCAAACTCATATGTCCCGTATCTTCTATAATTTGTAGAGCTAATTCTAAGGGTTGATTAGGTTTAATAGTCATAACTTCTTTAGACATTGCTTCTTTGACTTCTATCATTCTCATTAAATCTTGTCCAGCTCCCAGATCAATATTTATCCCTCTTCGAGCTAGTTTAGAAGTATAGAAAGAGTGCTCAGAAATTACATAACAGACTGCATCTGCAACAACACACGATAACATTAGCGGTAGAATTATCTCGTAAGTAGCAGTCATCTCAAATAAAAGTACAATTGCAGTTAAAGTAGCTCGTGTAGTTGAAGCTACAAATGCAGCCATCCCAACTAATGCAAAAGCACCAGGGTGGCTTACAATCCCAATATCATAAAGAACTAAACCTAATCCTGCTCCAATTGCTGCACCAATAAACAAACTGGGCGTAAATATACCGCCAGAACCACCACTTCCAATTGAGATAGATGTAGCAATTATTTTTAATGCCATAATTGACAAAATAAAAATTAATAAATTAGTTATTCCTGAACTAATGTCCGTATCAACAGGAAAACTATCTCCAATTAGTAGTCCATTAGTATTATCTGAATCTAATGATATTAAATCAGAAGTGACATCAAAACCATTTCCTAGTACATGTGGGAAAGAGAGTGCGATTAATCCAACACAGAGCCCACCTAAGCAAGTTCTGAAGGGGACTGGTATTCCTTTAATATTTTCAATATTATCCTCTACAAAATTCATTAATTTTATAAAAACAGAAGCTGCTAAACCAACAATTAAGCCTAGAATAATATAGAAAGGATATTCAATCGGAGAACCTAGTGTATAATGTGGTATTTTATCAAATGCAGCCACATCTCCAGATAAACTACGACTTACTGTTGTAGCTATTACGGCAGCAACAACAATTGGAATAAATGACCGAGTTTTAAGTTCAGCTAGGATTAATTCAATTGCAAATAAAACACCGCCTAGTGGTGCATTAAATGCAGCAGTTATTGCGCTTGCAGCTCCACATCCAATTATAGTCCTTGTTTCTTCTACAGTTTTTCCAGTTCGTTGTCCTATTTCAGAACCTATAGTTGAAGAGATAACAATCATTGGTCCAACACGCCCTAATGACATCCCAGTACCAATACTTGCCGCCGAAGCAAAGAATTTAGCAACGCCTTTTTTTGCACTTAATCTAGCTTGTTTAACAGCAACAGCTTCCATTACGATTGGAACACCAGCACCTTTTGCATCCTTAGATCCATACTCAATAATTAATCCTGCAATCAAACCACCTAAAGCCGGTATGAAGATTATAAGCCATTCATTTTCTGCACCTCTTAGAGAATGATTCACAAAACTATCTCCGTAGAAAAAATATTTTATTGTATTACTTAAATTTATGAAAGCCCAAGTTATAACTGCTGCAAAAGCTCCAGTTAAAGCTGCAAGAAGATTTATTTGTAACATTGGGGAATTAAAAACTTTATCCAATCGTTTTTTTACTTCAGTGTCTTTCATTTAGTCAAAACCTCATTTCCACTACTAGTTATCATCAATGTATGTTCAGATTGAGCTACCATGCCCTTTCCTAATTCGTCTAGAATTGGATAATAGGAAACAATTCCAGCTCGTATAAGTTTCTGTAAATTTTTAGTTGCATCTTTTTGGAATGTATGCAACCATCTTTCTGCAAATGGTAAACCTTTGTATCTATCACGTATTTCTATCATTAATTCTGTCGCTTTTTCATCACGAATATTGCGGATTTGTCTTAGATGATATATATTTGAATTTCTCTTACCACCTACTCTTCCAGCCCCATCCGTTACAAATGGTTCTATTGCGACTATATCTCCAGTTTTTAGAACGGGTCCTCCTCTTTCTCTAACGCTAGGAATTGAAACACCACTATGCAAATTGTATCTTTTAATTTGATGTCCAGTTAAATTAGCAATCGGCCGGTAGCCATATCTTTCAATTGTCTCTTGTACTGCATGACCGATAACTCCCACACTTATTCCAGCAGCTGAAATTTCAACGGCCTTGTTGAGAGCTTCACGAGAAGCTTCTATCATTCTTTTATATTTATCTGTCCCAATTTCAATAGTCAATGCATTATCGCCAATATATCCCTCAATGTGTACACCAACATCAAGTTTGACTAAATCACCTTCACAAAACTTTTCTTCGCTCTTACTTGAAGGTGTCCAATGTGCTCCAACATTGTTAATTGCTAAATTAGTAGGAAATGCTAATTCACCTCCCTTATCTCTAACATAATTTTCAATTTTCTCAGTTACATCTAACATTGATTTTTTATTTTCAATTATGCTCTTTCCAAACTTTAAAGCTTCACTAGCTAAACTACCAGCTTGTCTCCATTTCTCAATTTCATCAGAATTCAAACATACCCTCCAGAATAGTTGAGTATAAAGCACCAATACGTCTCACTTCAGGTTTATCTTTTGCTAAATCAATAATGGTAGATTCCGTTCCAGTCGGTTTTTCACCATCTAAATAATAGCAATTATCTCCAAAGATATTTTTTGCATCTTCTATATTTTCTGCAATAGTTTCACCATGAATATTTGCACTGGTAGTTATTATAGGTCCATTTTCCGCAAGCTTATTTGCAGTTTCATTTAATGGTACTCTAATTGCAATGGTTCCATTTTTAGTAACTCCTTTAGCAAATTTCTTTTTAGATTTCATTATGAGAGTTATCGGTCCAGGTAAGAAATCAGCAATTAGATTCTCATATTTCTGATTTACTTCACAATAATCATAAATTTCTTTTTTGTTGTTAAGCATAATGCTTAGTCCTTCGCTTTGTTTTCCTTTAATTTTTAAAAGTTTGTCAACTGCATTTTGACTAAATGGATTACATCCCATTCCTAAAACGGTGTCTGTAGGATAAATTACAATTTCTTCATTTCGAATCGCATCTCTAGCTTCTTCGACAGAAATCATACTGATGATGAGAAATCACCAGTTTTAATGTTTTTGTATAAATTATCTTTGTTCGATAGGTCTAAAAGTTCGATCAATAGTTCCAACATATCTTGCTCTTGGCCTAATCAATCTATTATTCCTATATTGCTCTAATACGTGAGCAGTCCAACCAGCTACCCTTGACATTGCAAAAAGAGGTGTGAAGAGGTCAGTAGGGATATCAAGCCCATAAAGAAGAGGTGCCGAATAGAAATCAACATTTGTAATAATTTGTTTTCTGGATTTTACTTGCTTTTCAATTTCTTCAGAAACATTAAAGAGTTCCATATTTCCTCTTTCTTCCCAGAGTTTTTTGGCCATGCCTTTTAGATGAGATTTACGTGCATCATCTACTTTGTAAACACGATGGCCAAAGCCCATTATTTTCTGTTTAGTATTTAATGCATTTTCGATAAAGTTAGACGCATTTTTTACTTTGCCAACTTCAATAATCATTTCCATAGCTTTTTCATTTGCACCACCATGTAATGGTCCACTAAGTGTTCCTACAGCAGAGGTTATTGCTGAATGCATATTTGCTAAAGTCCCAGCAGTTACTCTGGCTGAAAAGGTAGATGCATTAAATCCGTGGTCTGCTAATAAAATGAGATATAAATTCAGTGCTTGTATCTGAATATTAGTAGGTTCTTTTCCATGTAGCATTCGTAGGAAATCCTCTGCATGTCCTCTTTTTGGATCAGCCTCGATAAGTGGTAGTCCTTCCCTAAGTCGGTGTATAATTGCAACTGCAGTAGATATTTGACCTACTAAGCGTAGAGCTTTTGGAGGCAATTCATTTAATGGGACATTTTTTTCAAAGTGTCCTAAACTAGAGACAACAGTTCTTAGCGTACTCATTGGTGAAGTTTTTCCAGATAACTCAGTTATAACTTTGATTACTTCTTTAGGAAGAACTCTTGCTTCACCTATTCTTTTAGTCATTTCATCAAGACGATCTTTATTTGGTAATTCAGTATCATAAAGTAAACAAATGGTTTCCTCAAAAGTAGTATCGAATGCTAAATCATCGATATTATATCCACAATATCTTAGAATACCTTTTTCACCATTAACAGAGCTTAGTTTTGTATCGGCAGCAACAATACCTTCAAGACCTTTTACAGGCTCAGCAATTGAATCTTTATTATCTTTCGGTAGAGACACGTTTTAAACATAAAGAGTATGATATTTAGTATTTGCCAAGCTATTGTTGTTGATATTTAGTAACTCGGACTCCTAGGTCTCCTCTTATTGCAGGTCGAGTCATAATTTCTTTCATTTTGTTATTGAATGCAGCTTCTAAGTCTACATCCATTGCTATTGCATGACCAAGTATTAAAATCAAAATATCAGCTAATTCTTCTGCTTTTTCGGTTTGAGGCTTTCCTTTTGTAAAGCATTCTGCTAATTCACCCAATTCTTCTATTGTTAGTAATATTCGGTAGGCCATATCATGACCATTATTCTCTTTTTTGCTAAATTCATGTTTTTCATGAAATTCGTTTACTTTTGCTAGCATGTCAGCATAAGTTTGACTCATGAGTTAGTAAGAAGGTCAGGCTTTGTTAGCTTTTCTCTATTATTTAGTTAATTTTTCAGCTACAGAGATACAAGCCATAAAATCTTCAGTAGCTTCTCTTAAACTACCTAAATTCTTAGCTTTAATTGTAGCCTTTATTTTGTTATCAACTACATTTGTTTCAACCCACCCCTTGTTTTCAGGTTCAGTTGATTTAGCTATAGATTTAGCAATATGATTCGAATCAAAAATCATTTCAAAATCAATTTTATGTTTGATAATATTTCTTATTGCTTTTTGACTTCCACTTCCATATTGCGCAGCTTTTTTCTTTCGATCTGCAATTTCTTTCGGTAATCCTAGCATTTTAGCCGCTTGCCTGAGTGGAACTTTTCCTATATCACCTATGCGTTCTTCTTCGCTAAATAAGGAGGCTGCTCTAATCACATCTTCAGAAAGATAGGGGCAAGAGAGTTTTAAGTTAAATATTTCAGTTATTCTTTCCTCTCTATCTATTAATCTTTTATTCAAATTTTCGATTTCTTTTGATAAATTATTCACAGCATTATTTTTTCTAAATCTAGCATATCCTCCAAACACTTCATCAGCACCTTGACCACACATTAATATTGGATTTTTTGAGTTTTTAGCAGCTATCCAAAATGGTAACATAAATTCAACTTCAATGGCCGTTAGATTCATTTCTTTCTGCATTTTAAATCCCTCAGAAACCATTTCATTTTGTTCAATCTCAAGAACAGTAAGATCCATTCCAATCATTTTAGCAGCTGTTTTTGCAGCTTCTAAATCATGGGATTCAGGAGTTCCAACAGCAATAAGTTCAACGTCAGAATATTTTTTAGCTAGAAAAGCCACTAAAGTGGAATCTATCCCTCCAGAAAAAGAAACTGTAATTGAATTATTACATGACTCTTTTACAGTAAGGTCAATTGCATTGCAAAGTATTTTCAGGCGTTTATCTTCCATTATGAAGCAATGCCACTTTCAGCCATAAACTTTTTCAATTCTTTTAAAGCTTTTTTTGCTTTTGCTTCACTAATTATGTCAGTAACAATTAATACTCCTGACTGAAAAATAATGAAACTAGCATCTGGTTTATCCATTCTTAGTACTAGCCCTTGAAAACGGAGTGGATCGTATTCAGCACCAGGTATCGCTAAAGCCATAGCTTTTAGATCAACTATTTTACCAATATTTTCTTTGACTACCATATTTTCTAATTTGGTTGCTCTTTTAGTACTAACTTTTGAATCAACACTCTTCACTAATTTTTTTAAATTAAGCATAATTTTTTTTCCTTCATCTAAGGTAGTTATGCCTGTAATCAATGCCTTACCATTACTGAATAATACGCCTGCCGCTTTTTTGGAACTATTTGTTTCCATTTCAATGATAACTGAAGGATTACCTGAACTGGAATATCGGGCATTCGGTAATTCAGTTGCCAATGTGATTAATTCTAGTTCTTTTCCGAGATGAGATGCGGCAATTACATTTTCAACTTTTGTTGTACTCACAAATTATTCAAAACAGGTAAGTTTAATAGGTTAACCTTCAAGCAAATTCATCAAAAGGATAAGGTTCATAATCTCTTTTTCCCATTAATATTTGAGTTTCTGGGACTGTTAGTAATGGTATTGGCCATGTTGGTCCATCTTCAATTGCAAGCCTAGGGCATGCCGTGATAACTGCAGCATCTATTCCCAATCCTAATAATTGATCATGTGATTGATGCATGCTACCAATCATAATTGTTTCTTTTCCATTTTCAATCAATAATTCTTCAATTTTATCGGCTAATTCTATTCTTTTTTGCCCAATCTGGTTTGAGAAAAGTACAGCCCATCTTTTCGCATTATTAGCTACAGACATAGCTGCATATCTTTGTTTCAAGAAAGGTTTAGGATCTGCAGTAGTTACGGTACTATTATGAGGTTCAAGACATGCAACAGGCTTACCCGTTGAAAGAGCTACTGTAAGTGGATGGAAAAGTCCAGTTCCAATATACAGATATCCATCAACATTCAATTTTCTAGCTGCAGATGAATTACATCCTAGAAGTTGTCCTGCAGCAGCTAATCTTGGTCCGCCCGTAGTTACACTGGTATCAAATCCTTCTTTTTCTAGTATTTTTCCAGCATTATCAATCATATGTAGATGTTGTGCCGTAGTAACTATCCCAATTTTCTGAGGTAGCATGTCTTTTAATTTAGAAATTGCTTTTTCTTTAAGTGATAATTCGCCAGTATGCCTCACTGGAACAAAAAATGTTGGAACTGCATAGAATTCTGAATGATAGGGCATAGGTAAATGTCCCATGTGAACTAGAGCATCAGCTCCTATTTCTTCCAAAGGTCTATCAGCTAAGTCACAAGCTCCATATGTTGCTTCACCCCAAAGTACTACTTTAGCTTCAGTTAATTTGGTCACAAGAGTTACTATTTCATGAGATTTTGTTTTTAATCCATCAGGAATTTGGATTCCAATTCTTTTTTTTCCTTTTAGTTTTAGGCAAACCTCTTCTATTCCGGGTTTCCAGTCAAATGTTATTTCACTCATCAACTAATTACGGCCTTCTGATATAGAATATAATAATATTGTTTGAATTATTTTAGTATAATAAGATTTAATTCGAGTAGTTTTTCAAGAAATTGTTGAACTCTATTTGCAGCCGGTGCTACTTCTTCTCCAAATTTAGAATCAAAGACATCTATGATCTCCTTTACCGAGTTCTTTCCATTACACATTTCCCATATAAGAGTCGTATATTTATCTAGAGGTCTTTTGATTATTTTTGGTCCACCTATTCTATCATGAAACCATTTTTCTATAGGTCCAAAATCTTTAGGATAGGTTATTGTTGTTGTATTATGGTCATGTTCTGAGCCAATTTTTGGATCTGGATTTTTAATTGGTTTCTTTAATAAAATATCAATTTTCTTCATAGTTTTTCCATCCCTATAATCATAATTGCTAAAGTGGCAGCACCCCCTATAGCTGCATATCTTATGGCTAATTTTTGGTCTTGCCACACAAAACGTGATACCCACACAAGCCATCCACATGCTAAGGCAATGACAAGCAAAATTGCAAAAATTATAGTCCACCAGTTCACAAGGTGCTATTGGTTGGGATTAATTAGTGGTAGCCCCGCCAGGATTCGAACCTGGGTCTCAAGATCCAGAGTCTCAAATGATGGACCGCTACACTACGGGGCTGAATAATGTTCAGCTTGGTTCGGTCCATAAAAAAACGTTGGTATTTAGATTGGACTAATTTTCATCATAAAATTCATCGTCATCATCTTCAAATTTAAATTCGGTAGTTTCATTATTAGACAGTTCTATTTTTTCAGGAAAGTATCTCAAGATAATAACATCATCTAAATCTTGCACCCATCTATAAGGTATGATTATATTTTCACTGTCTTTTACAAGTCTTGGTGTAGTTCCAGTAATTAATAATGCAGAAATTACACGTTGTGTTGTGTCAAGTAACACATCATGAACAACGCCTAGACGTTGACCATTTCGCGTATAAACCGTCAGTCCCGCTAGTCGTGAAGCTTCGTTAAGCACAATTGGTTATCGGGTCTCCATATAATTATTTTGCTTCCAAATAATAGCTTCATAATTGATAATAGACTATAAATAGAGGCCAAAAGTGAAGCGGATGCATGGGTAGAGTAAGGCCAACATACATCAAACGCGTAGCTATAGAATTAGTTAGGAATCATTCAGAAAGATTTACTGAGGATTTTGACCATAATAAATTAGTAGTTGGTGAATTAACAGATGTTGAAAGTTTAACTATGCGTAATAGAATTACAGGCTATGTAACTCGTTACCGGAAACAGGAACAGAATTGAGCCACTATGATGTTTTGGTTGAGGGCGCAGGTCCAGCTGGAGCAACGGCAGCATATTATTTAGCTAAACAAGGAAAAAAAGTAGCACTAGTAGATAGAGCTAAATTTCCTCGTGAAAAAGCTTGTGGAGGGGGTTTATGCGTCCATATTGAAGAATTCGATCATATAATTTCTAATTGGGACGATTTCCTCGAATCTCGATGTCTTCGTGGAATAGTCTATGGTCCTGATTTTACTCCTGTAGATTACGTTAGTGAAAAACCTTTTTTTTACAACATTCGTCGTTTAAAATTTGATAATACTTTAGTAGAATATGCAGTGGCTGAAGGCGCTACTTTGATTGAAGGTATAGCTGTAAAGAGTTTTGAAGTGAATAGTGATAATGTAGTAACTAAGCTAAGAAATGGTGAAGAAATAACAAGTGATGTAATAATTGGAGCTGGTGGTTCTTTTGATATGGTTTCTCGCCGAATCAGAGATATAGAGAATATGCCTATGAAATGGAGAGATGAAGACATTGCAACTGCACTATATTTTGAAGTTGAAGTGGGTAGAGAATATATGGATCGAGTGTATGGTAAGGAAAGAGTATCAATGGCTCATATTAAGTATCAGAACCTAGATGGGTATGGTTGGTCATTTTCTAAGGACACAGTTCTAAATGTTGGGATTGGATGTCCTCGCTCTATTATTAAGAAGCTTAAGAAGGATAATCCTAAATGGGATGAACGCCAATATTTGCTTGATTATGTAGACACTTTAAAGGAACAAGGATGGTTTCCTAAAGACATAGAAGTTACTAGAAAAATGATAGCAGGTTCAAATATTCCTGTAGGTATGGGAATGAAATGCACTGTTGGTGATAGAATGTTAGTTATTGGAGATGCTGGAGGTTTTGTTTCACCTTTATCAGGTGAGGGATTATATTATGCTTTAGATTCAGGTCGTATTGCTGCAGAATCATTAGATGTTTTATTCAAGGAAGGTAATTTTGAAAAGCAGTCGATGATGTTGTATCATAATGCTTGGAGTGATAAATGGGGAGATGATTTAGAGTGGTTAAAAGTTGGTTGGAATTTACTAATGGTTATGCCTAATAGTTTAATCAAATATGCAGCCTTGGATGAGGAAACAAAAGAATTTTTTACACATATGTTTGTTGGTTCAATGCCAGCCTCAAAAATTAAAAATAAAGTATTAACACTTATTGCAAAGGGAGCTTTAAAGCATGATTTTATGAGTCATGTTATGGGTAAACATGAACAAGTTCCTCCAGTTTCAAATTAATAAGATTAATGTGGAAAGGTTTTAAGAACCAACAGATAGAGTGAGTGCAATGCAATCTGGAGCATCTCAAGCAGCGATACCTGAAGATGATGATTGGGATGAAGATTGGGAAGAGGACAGTGATGGCGGTTCTATTTTATCCGAAATGAGTGTAGCATCTAAGATGAAGATTGCAGGTGGAGCAGCTTTTGTGATTTTAATTTTGTTGTCTTCTATGATATTCACTAATTTTGGTTTTTATTTTGGTGCAGGTAGTTTGTCTGTCTTAGTAGATGTAAATGAAGGTAAAGATCCTGGAGATCGAACATTTAATGCTAATATTTTAGCAACATCTCCAATTTTTGGTATGCTTTCTAAAGAAGGTGATTATTCCATAGCATACCTTGGCGTTACCCATTATTCAGGTAAGTTTGAAGTTAGTGACGAAGGTCGTGGTTCTTTTGATGTTGATTATGAGAATTTTTTTGTGGCCAATGGTCAGTATACTTTAACAACTGAATTAGGTAGTTCTACGTCTACTGATATTGTAACACTCAATCGTTTTGCAGATAGCCTTAAAGCTGAAGTTGTTAGCTTTGACGGTGTAACGGATAATGGTGAAGCTGTATATCCTATTGATAAAGACTCTAGCATAAATCTCAATTTGCAGTTCACATCAGATACAGCCGATATTAGCTTTGTTAATCCGTGGGTATCTGGTACTGCTAAAATTTACCATTATGATCAACCTTTTAATGAAGAGCAAGGAGAAGATTATTGGGATGATGATGCAGAACATGGTGGTTCAGCCGAATCAGGTAATTTAGTTGAAACTATAAATTTTGATATTGATAGCGGTACTGGGACCTATACTTATTCTTCAGGTGAAAAGTCTACTTTCAATGAGATACAAGTTGGCAAAGT
>Ga0208408_1000857_pt1 | contig 18429 bp, 14 predicted proteins | sample ETNtaG_4_FD_185776 | JGI IMG/M metagenome (GOLD analysis project Ga0208408, IMG submission 185776) | Marine microbial and viral communities from oxygen minimum zone, Eastern Pacific Ocean - ETNP201406SV67 (SPAdes) (version 2) | ecosystem: Environmental > Aquatic > Marine > Oceanic ... | reverse complement strand
GGTGCTCCTTGGACAGCATAGGGGATTTCTTCCGTGTCCTGGCCCTGAGGGTCAGGAAATACACACTTCCGGCACGGGCCTGGATCGTGCCGTGGTTGAACGAAAATAATTCACTTTCCCCTGGGGCCAGGTCCAGCTGACCCAGCCGTCCGCTCATGACCTGTCTGCCGTCCCCTTCTATGATCCAGGTGAAATCCAGGTGCTTCAGGTCCAGAAAATCATAACGGTTTGTGATATTTACCCTGCTGATCCCATCCGTTTTCTGTCCCTTTTCCATGGAAAAAGCCACCGGCTGGTATACTTTTTTCACCTCCGCCATATGAGGGTTTAGGGTCCGGTCCGCCGCCACCAAACCGTTGGCACAGAAATTAGAATCGTGCTCAGCAAATTCTGAGCCGAAATCACCGCCGTAGGCCCAGAATTCCCGGCCGGTAGAATCCTTACGTAAAATAACCTGGTCCACCCAGTCCCAGATAAAGCCTCCCTGCAGTGCTTTATAGTCTTCAATAGTATCCCAGTAATCTTTCAGGTTGCCTACACTGTTGCCCATGGCGTGGGCATATTCACAGAGAATCAGGGGCCGCTGAGGCTCACCATCTGCGTAATCAGAAATGAAATCAATATCTTTATACATGGGGAAAACCACATCGGTGTGATCCTTCGTTCCAGCCGGTTCATAGACCACGGGGCGGGATCCATCCCGGGATTTAATCCAGCGGTAAAGTTTTTCGAAATTTGTGCCATCACCAGCTTCATTGCCCATGGACCACAGGATGATGCAGGGCTGGTTCTTATCCCGTTCCACCATGCGCCGGCCCCTGTCCAGCCATTGCCCGGCCCAGGAGGAATCATTGGCAATAAACCCATACTTCTCGGCGTGGAAACGCATGCCGTGGGCCTCAATATTGGCCTCGTCAACCACATAGAGCCCATACTGATTGCAAAGCTCATACCAATGCTCCTGGTTGGGGTAGTGGGAGGCGCGCACTGCATTGATGTTGTTTTCCTTCATCAGTTTTATATCCCGGATCATAGATTCCCGGGTGATGGACCTGCCCCGTACCGGATCCCACTCGTGGCGGTTCACCCCGCGGATCTGGATCGCCTGGCCATTGACCCGCAGGTTCCCATCCTTAATTTCTACCCGCCTGAACCCCACCTGCTGGCTGAAGCTTTCCAGCACGTCTCCCTGGGGGCTGGTGAGGGTCAACTGCAGACTGTAAAGGATAGGTGTTTCCGCCGACCAGGGTTCTACCCGGCTTACGTTGGCTTTGAATCGGATTGTTTTTACAGAATCAATGGCCGTTTTTTGCTTCAGGTCCAAAAGAGTTCGCCGGCCTTTTTTGAGCTTGACCTGTATGCGGTATTTCCCGGTATACCGCTCCCGGTTCAAAAGATCCACATCCAGGTTCAGGGTGCCGCTGCGGTAGCTGTCATCCAGGTCTGCCTGCACAAAAAAATCAGCGATGCGTACCTTGGGCGACGCGTAGAGATAGACATCCCGTTCCAGCCCGCTGACCCGCCAGGTATCCTGGCCTTCCAAATAGGAACCGTCAGAAAAACGGTAGACCTGGATTGCAACTTTATTCCTGCCCCGGACTACATGCCTGGTGACATCAAATTCTGCCGGTGTCTTGGAGCCCTGGCTGTAACCCACCAAGACACCATTGAGCCACAGGTAAAATGCTGAGCGTACACCGCCAAAGCGAATGAAAATATCCCGATCCAGCCAGTCCTCGTTGAGCTCAAAATACCGGACATAGCTTCCCACCGCATTGTACTCGTGGGGCACGAAGGGCGGATCGGGCGTAAAGGGATATTCCTCATCTAAGTAAATGGGCACGGACCAGCCCTGTAGCTCCCAATGGCCCGGCACCTGGATATCCTGCCAGGTATCCACCGGGAAATCCGGCTGTTCGAAACCTGCGGCGATCTTTTTAGGGTTGGGAGCAAAATGAAATTTCCAGGATCCGTTCAGGGATTTATAATAGGCTGATTTCTCCAGGTCTCCTTCCCGGGCCAGCTGCTCTGTTTCAAAAGGAAAAAAATGGGCCCGGGGCGGCTCGCGGTTGATGTGGAAAATGGTCTGATTTTCCCATTCCGAGCCAAATATTTTCTTTTTTTGATCCTCCATGATAATCATGGCCACCACAAATAAAATAAGTACGGCAGTGATGATAACCGGTTTTTTCATTCCTTCATTTTCTGCGTTAAGCGGGTGAGAATATAGTCCAATGTTTCGGCAAGAAAATGGGCATTTTCTACATTGAAAACAAGGGGCGGCTTAATCTTGATTACATTATGGTCCGGGCCGTCAGTACTGAGCAGGATGCCATTTCCCTTCATTTCATTGATCACCCGGTCTGCCTCCGCCTCCGCCGGCTCCAGGGTTACCGGGTCCAGGTTGAGCTCCACACCTAGAAAGAGACCCCGGCCGCGTACATCCCCGATCAGGCTATGTTTTTCCTTAAGTTTCACAAGCAGGTTACTCAAATGATTTCCAACTTCCAGGGCCCGCTTCTGGAGTTTTTCTTCCCGGATCACCCCCAATACAGCCCGCCCCACAGCACAGGAAACAGGATTGCCCCCAAATGAATTAAAATATTCCATCCCATTTTGAAACCGATCAGCAATTTCCCGGGTGGTGATCACCGCCGAGAGCGGGTGACCATTGCCCATGGATTTCCCAACGGTGACAATATCCGGCACCGCCTTTGCGGTCTCGAAGCCCCAGAAATGGGAACCCATGCGTCCGAAACCGATCTGCACTTCATCGGCAATGCAGAGACCCCCGGCCTGGCGCACCTGCTCAAAGGCTCCTTTTAAAAACCCTTCTGGAAAAACAATCTGGCCGCCGCAGCCCATAAGGGGCTCCGCTACCATGGCGCCAGGACGTTGACCCTCTTTCTGAATACGGTTAAGAACTTTTTCCACTTCATACAAATAATCCGCCGTTGATTCAGGTCCGCGGTATTTTCCCCGAAACGGATCGGGCCGGGGAATGGTATGCACAAAATCCGGGGCGCCGCTGCCGCCGGGACCGTCAAATTTATAGGGACTGATCTCAATCAGAGCCCCGGTGTGGCCGTGGTAGGCACTATCCACTACTATTGTTTCCCTGCTTTTTGTAAAGTGGCGGGCAAGGCGCAGGGCCAGGTCGTTGGACTCGCTGCCGGAGTTGGTAAAATAACATACATCCAGTCCTTTTGGCAGGTGTGACGTTAGTTCCCGGGCGTATTGCACAATGGTATCATTCAGGTACCGGGTGTTGGTATTCAGTTTTTCATATTGCTCATGGGCCGCTTTTATAACGGCTGGATGGCAGTGCCCCACATGCTGGATATTGTTCACCCCGTCCAGATACTCCCTGCCCTGGTCGTCATAAAGATACTGCCCGGCCCCGCGAACAATGTGCAGCGGTTCCTTGTAGGAAATACTGAGTGACGGCGCCAGGTGACTGCGACGCAAGTCCAGGATATTTTCTTTAGCGGGCCAGGTCATAAAGGTCTTCTGAGAATTGGTCCAGGTTCTGGTGCCGCATGCGCCTTAAAAATTCCCAGGCCGGTGCTTCGGATACAGTGATGTATTCGTTCTGAGGAAATAATTTTTTCCTGTATGCGGCCATGGTTACGGAAATGGACAATCTTAAACACACCAGGTAGATGGCAAATTTTAACTCCTTTTCGGAAAGTTGAAAGGATTCATGATAGCCTTTCAAAACCTGCCCCATACAATGAAGTGGATCACCGGCACCGATGGCTACATAGGCCATGGCCACCGCCGGTTCTGCCGCCCGGTAGGAATACCCCATATCTCCAAAATCAATAATACCGGTGGTCTTACCAAGGTCATTGACCAGGATGTTATGGTCATTGCCGTCGTTGTGGATCACCGCCCAGGGTAAATCTTTTCCATGATCCATATGATATGCTCGAGCCTGATGAAGAAAAAAGCGAACTATATCCCTTTCATCATCCTTCAGTTCCTGGCTGAAATGCTGAATAAAATCATCTTGGGAGAGGTTCCAGGCAAATTTCCTATTCACGGCGGGATGCTCAAAGCCTTTCATGGCCCGGCTCAGCCGGGCCATGAAGGCGCCAAGATTAAAAAGCATATCCTCACTTTGTGCGTAGTCTTTCAAGAAAATGCCCGATACAAATGTTACCATCCTGGCATAATAAGTAGAGCCATCCCTATCCAGAGTAATGATATCTTCGCCACTGGTGGATTTGATTGTTAACGGTATGTTTAGATCTTTATCCTTATCACTAATATATTCGGTGCAGTCAATCTGCATCCGCAATGCTGATTGATCTTCAGCGGGGTTGGAGATTTTCAGTATATATTCGCCACCATTTTCTGATATAATATAAAAATTCTGGTCCCGCTCGCTGTACAGGTCTTCGGCCGTGCAGGAAAACCTGTAATGGCCGTGAACAATATCAGCCGCTTCCTTGATGGAAAAATCCGGCTGGGGTGCATTAAATACGGAGCGCATCTACAGCCAAAATACAGGGAATTTCATATCCATATCAGGGGCAATAATTATTGATTACCAGGGGATTTATTAATATAGATGAATTTCTTCAGAATGAAAACCATACAAAATGGCTGTTGGTCTATCTGGACTGCCTGGTTCACTTTCAACAATTATGACTGTCAATAGGCGTTTTTGTGGATCATACCTTTAATCAGGGTCATAGCCATGATTTTTATATCAAGCATGATAGACCAGTGCTCTATATAGTAGATATCATATTCGATTCTGGTCTTTAAATCTGTATCGCCACGCCAGCCATTCACCTGGGCCCAGCCGGTGATCCCCGCTTTCACCAGGTGTTTCTTCATATAATCGGGAATCTCAGTTTTAAATTCTTGAATGAATACCGGACGTTCCGGGCGCGGGCCCACAATGGACATATCCCCTTTCAGCACATTGATCAGCTGTGGCAGTTCATCCAGACTGGTGCGGCGTAAAAAACGCCCGAACCCGGTTGGGCGTTCATCGCTGGAAGTGGCCCACTGAGCTCCCTTATCCCGCTCCGCGTCCACGGCCATGGAACGAAATTTCAACATAGAAAATGTTAATCCATTCCAGCTAACCCGTTCTTGACGGTAAAAAACTGGACCTGGCGAGCTTAACTTTACCCCCAGGGCAATCAAAACCATTACAGGCGACAAAATGATCAGGGAAATCCCAGCCACAAGCCTGTCTTCAATTGCTTTTGTGAGTTGATGAATGCCAAATATAGGTGAATCGGTTAAGTTTAAAACCGGCAGACCGATAACTTCTGACACAGAAAAATTCAGCAGGCGTAAATCAAATATATCGGGGACAAAACGGACCTCTACAGATGAGGATACCAGGATCTTGGTCATCAATTCCTTCATACGTGCTTCTGCCCGCAGCGGCAGGGCGATCCAGACCTGGTCAATATCATTTTTATTCAGAAAGGTTTCCATATCATCTATCGTCCCTGCAATAGGGATACCCATAATCTCCATGCCTTTAAGTTCTTCATTATCATCAAAAAACCCCACAATTTCCAACCCAACCCAAGGTGCGCTGCGCATACGGCTGACTATTTTCTGTCCCAGGGACCCTGCGCCGGCGATCACGACCTGGCGCTGATTAAAACCCCGGGACCGGGCAAAGCGCAAAGCAAGGCGAATCAAGGCCCGCAAACCCAGAAGCAAGATCCCGGACACACCCCACCATAAAACAGTCCATACCCGGGAAAAATCAGTGCTAGTCTTGGTTAAAAAAGCAATTATAATCATGGCCATAATTGTACAGCCCCAGGCCAGAAAGATGGTCCATAATTCCTGCCGCAGGCGGATACCGCGCCATGGCCGGTATACCTGAAACCAGCTGAAAATAAGAATCATAAGCAGCATCCCTACCAGCACCGCCATCTGGTAACGGGCCGGGAAAACATCAAATTCAGGTTTGGGCACCAGATAATAATAAAATGTCAGGTACCCTACCAGCCCCACCAATAAGGGATTAACTACCTGTGAGATTAATAGGAGCGTATCAGCATTCCTTTTTAAGATACCTCGTGGTCGATTCATTTGCTTATAAAACGGTTAAATAATTGCAGAAAGCCTGTTCGGAATTGCGCTTCGGAGAATTTTTCATTATTTTTTATTTTATTCCACTAATAAAATAATTATTTAATTTACTTTATAATTGTTGATAAAGAATTATAAACTGATTCCACACTGATATATTCCATAGTATCTGCGGGCCCTCTGTTATATTCAAAACCCAGGTTCAAAAAACCAGCGCCTTTTTTTGTTGAATTAATATTTATTACCTGTTTACCTATCGGACCCCAGCGTGTCGGGGAAGTTGGCCCATTCAAACATAATGTGGGTCTGCCAAGCGCTGCAGACATATGAGCAATTCCAGTATTGACACTCACCACTAGAGAAGATTGATATATTATACCAGCTAGATCATTTAAATCACACTCTCCAGCGATGTTTATAATTTTTTCTTTACCAAAAGTAATATCAAAATAATTATTTTTTTGCAGATCACTATTTGTACCACTCAAAACAATGAGATATTTATCTTCGATTATTTTCTGGAATAATTTATGCCAGTTCCCCTGATTCCATTCTTTAAAATGGCTTTTGTAGCCACCAGGCCACATATGCACAAGTATAAAATCATCTTCACAGAATTTCTCATTTAAAGGAGGGGCTATCAATTCCGGGGATGAATCACACTCAATATTAAATAATTGTGTAAAAATATTTCTGTAATTATCCAATTCATGAATCTGATCATTATGCTCAATAAATTGATCATAGGCAAAATGCCTGTATTGATTCTTTGTTTTATAGCCTACAACAAAATCAGAGTTAGAAAAAAATGAAATAATAGCATCAATTCTTGGCCAGGATCCAAGATCAATGAAACAGTCAAATTTTTCCTCCCGGATTCGTTTTATTGCTTTGACTGGCCTGGAAATATCTATTTTTATACATTTATCGTAATGCTTGAGAAGTGGTAGAAGAGCATGGTTATCTTTTCCCAGCACCAAAGTAATTTTATAATCTGCATTGGCACTTTTAAGGTCTTCCAGCACTGCGCTAATAAGTACTAAATCACCAATAGCGGCAGATTTGAATATAGCAATATTTATGAATTTATTTGGTTGTTGACGTTTTTTACTTGCCAAGCTTAGGATAAATAGGAACAATATTCCAAAATACCGGTCAATTAACCTTAATAATATGCTGCCTCTATTGGGAATAAGTTTCACAGCAGGAATATAATACGTTAAAAGGGGATGCAGTTAGATATATTCAATATACGATATCTCTATTATTCCATTCCTGTTTGAACAAAGTCAAAAACTTTCAGGTGTTTATCGGCTGATCTTTGCCAAGTGAATTCCTTTACTCTTTCATATCCGTATTGTATCAAACTTTTCCTGAGGGATTCATCGCTAATAACCTTAACCATAGCATCTGCAATACTATCCACACTTCGTGGATTAACATACAGGGCCGCTTCACCGCATATTTCCGGCAGGCTGGCTACATTAGAAACTACAACCGGACAACCTCTGGCCATTGCTTCTAAAGGCGGAAAACCAAATCCTTCATAAAAGGAAGGGAAAACAAATAAAGCAGCGGTGGATAGCAATCTGTCCACTTCTTTATCGGATACATAACCCATAAATTCAACTGTCCCTGGCCCGCCTGGATCTCCTTTTTTTATTCTCTCAATATCTCCACTACCGGCAATAACCAATTTATGCGGCACTTGATCTGCAATTTTTCTGTAAGCATTTATCAGCCCGGCTACATTTTTTGCAGGCGAAAGACGACCCAGGTATAGAATAAAATTTCCTTTTCTTTTTGTATCATTTATAGGTTTTATTTCCGGAGTTTTAATACCGTTATGGATAGTAAATAATTTCCCGGGGTTAGGACGAAACCGTTTATTTATCATCTCTAATGTGTGAAAAGAAGGAGAGATTACTGCCCCAGCATTTCTTATAGCAGCGCCAAGTATATACTTAAAAAAATAATATTGTTTTGCATGTCGCAATAATGGATCATTATGGAATAGCATGGGTATTAAATCATGAACCATTAATACCTGGTTTTTATTATAAAAGCATGCTTCTAACTGACTGGGATTAAAAATGAGCGTCCTTGGATAACGTAAGGCTAAGAATTGGCTGAAACCCAATCTCATGATATGCCCAATTAACCCATAATCCGGTGAAAAAAAGCCCGGAAGAATATGGAGAGCTACATCATTCCTTTTATTAAGGAATGCCATTTCATTGATCCCTTTGCTATTTATATAAACGATATAATGCTTATTTTGTTTTTCAGCGAGGAGCTCTTTAACTACCTCCCGGCAGTAAACCGCAATACCATCTGGTTTTTCCCCCACGCAGGTTGCATTTATAAGTATAAAATTCATTTAGTAATTAATATTCCAGGTGCGACAATACAATGAGTTATACCATTTATCACATTATGTTTCCAGTATACATCTATTTTATCAGTCGCAGAACTTATCCAAGATGTATTAATAAGTAATTTGATAGAATATTATTATAACCAAATATCAATTACGTGATAATAATAACTCACTCCATTCAGTTCCAACAAGTTGATCTATATTTACTTCTATTAATCCATCATCAGGATGAATTGATTTGATTTCGAAACCCATGCCAATAATATTATCTAAAAAATTCCTTGGGTTTTCACCCATACCCGATATACTTGCCGGGGCAAATTCAGCTATTATTTTTATCTGGTGATTATTCTTTATAATCTTCTGCATACCTTTCCAAATTAATGGTTCGCTTCCCTCGGCATCAATTTTTATTACATCAATTTTAGAATTAATTAAATCAGGTATTTCATCAAGAGCTATAGATTCTACTTCAAATTGTTCAACTTCATCCATATATAAATCAAGAAATTCTTTCGAAAAAGTTGCTACACTGCTACTCCCAAGATAGTTTTTTAAACAGTTAAACATAATTTTGTCAGATTTGTCCATTATAGCATTATTATATAATGTTATTCGGTCAAGATATCCATTAATTGCTATATTTTTGTATATGATACCATAAAGGTTTGGATTTGCCTCAAATGAATGAACCCGGCCTGAACTCCCAACCAATTCTGCAGCATGAAGACTGTAATAGCCTAGATTGGCCCCAACATCTAATACTGTCATACCTGGTTTACATATTTTTCGGAATTGTTTTGTTATCCATTTTTCCCAATACCCATCAATTATTAGATGTGGTGATAATGATAAATCATGACTGGGAACATACATTTTATGGCCCCAAATAGTCTTAGTAAGTACTAGGTTATTACCTATATAGGTACTATTCCTTCGTAGATATCTTATATCATTTTTTATTATACTTAAAAAGAACCGAAGGAATTTCCCGATTATTTTTGTTAACATGATTTTATAGTATCCTAATATTCAAGTTTTTCATAACCTTCTCTAATTTTACTCTTGTAATTACTCACACTGAAGTACTGGGCACGTTTGGAACCCAGTTTTATCATTTTTTTCCTAAGTTCTGAATCACTTAATACAGTTTCTATTTTTACTTTAATATCCATGTCATCATATGGGTCTACATAAAGCGCAGCATCCCCGCAAACTTCAGGTAAAGATGAGTTATTTGAAGTTATAACAGGGCAACCACAAGTTAAAGCTTCAAGAGGAGGTAGGCCAAACCCCTCATATAGTGATGGGAAAATAAAACAAAAAGCCCCACTGTATAATATTCTTAGTTTATTAAATGAGACATGATCTAAAAATAATACATTGCTAATTGGTCGATTATTGATCTCATTTTCCCATAACCATGCTTTTTTACCAACTACTACCAAAGGATAATGATGATCAACTTTCGCATATGCATCCAATAGTCTTCCTAAATTTTTTTTTGGTTCTATATTTCCAACAAATAAAAAATATTTGTTATCCGAAAGTCCATTATTTTTTAGGTATTGATCAAATAGCAGATCCATCTTATTGAAAGGTTTGATAGCTACCGGCTGATATGTAACAAAAATATTTTCATGTTGAATATCAAAATTGGAAAGAATATCCCTTTTGGTGTGTTCCGAAACTGTAAAAATTAATTGTGAATTAGATAACGCCATTTGAATACTGTTACGGAAAAATTTTGATTCGTCAAGTGATGTGCCAGGATAAACCATCGGAATTATATCATGAATAGTTGTAATCCTTTTTACATTCTTTATATTGATGGGTATCTGATACGTAGTATGCCAAATATCAAATTTTATATTATTATGTGTTTTAATTGTGGTCGTTTTGTTCAATAGCTTGAAAAGTATATTAGCAGAATGGAATACATCTTTAAGGCCTATTAAATAATCAACTTTATAAAGATTACTTGTCATCTCTTTAGCTATTGAATTCTCATTGATTTCTCTGGCTACAATATCCATTCCTAATAAATTTTTTAATACCCTAATCTTCAATTGTCGTTCCTTGATACTACGATAATTTTGGACCAATACACCAACCTGTGCACCCATATTTTGCAATACATTAATGAGGGTTAAGCCATATGTTTTAATACCTGAACCATGAGTTAATTCCAGGTTATATCCATCAATCAAGATTTTTTTATTATTAAAAACCATGTAATTAAAAATTAATTAATAGAATGGTAAAATATCTTCTGGTTTCCCATCTTTGGAAGAATATCCATCTTTTATCAATATTACTCGGTCACAGACTTTATTTAACTCTTCCATATTATGAGATACTAAAACGATTGTTTTCCCTAATTGTTTAAAGAAGTACATCTTTTCCATACACTTTTTTTGAAAATCTTGGTCCCCCACTGCTAACACTTCATCTACGAGCATGATGTCTGGATTACAATGAATAGCTACGGAAAAACCTAGGCGGGCCAGCATCCCGCTGGAATAGGTTCGAATTGGCTGATAGATAAAATCTTCCAGCTCAGAAAATGAGATAATTTCATCAACCTTCTCTTCTACTTCTCGTTTTAACATCCCAAGCAAGACACCATTCAAAAGTATATTTTGTCGCCCGCTCAACTCTGGGTGAAAACCCGCACCCAACTCAAGCAATGGGGCTACTCTTCCTTTTACACTTATTTGTCCTGAAGTAGGCTTTAACACTTTAGCTAGTAAACCCAATATAGTGCTTTTCCCAGCTCCATTTTTACCAATAATACCTACTGTTTCTCCAGAAGATATTTCTAGATCAATATTCTTCAATGCAGTATAAGTGCTTGTTCGCATAGATTTGATAGCTGTCGGGAAGTGGAACAGTAAATTTTTTATTCCGCCACTAAAATGATGATACATGGGAAATTGTTTACGTACCTTTGCACATTTTATTACTACGTCATTCATAACACCTCAGCAAACCTCCAAACCAATTTTTTATAGATCATTTGACCAAAACCATATAAAACAAGGCACCATACTAAGGTAATCAAAATGGGTTGCCAATCCAGTTGGCCGGATAAAAATAAATTTCGCCAACTATTCATTAGAAATGCCATAGGATTGAAAGCCAGTAGATACTTATATTTTTCCGGCACCATCTCAATATTGTATACGATAGGTGTCAAAAAAAACAAAAATGTAATTAGGATATTAACAAGCCGCTCTAGGTCACGAAAAAAAAGATTTACGGTTGAGATGAATAGTGACAGACCATAGGTCAGGATAGTTTGTAAAATCATCAATATGGGGATACCATATAACCAGCTTACAGAGACTGGGGATTCATAAATAAAACAAAATAATATAATTACAGGAATGCAAAAAGCAAAATGAATTGCATCTTTTATAATGGTTGCTGCAATAAGAAGATTACGGGGGAAATTGATTTTTTTTATGATAGATGCGTTAGTGATAAAAGTATTGGAAGCCTCATTAACCGAATTGGCAAACCACTGCCAGGGGAACATCCCTGTAAGAAGATATAATGTATAATTCTCCATCTCAAATCGCATAAAAACCTTGAAGGCGACAAAATACACCAGGGCAAAGGATAGGGGTTGTAGTATAGACCACAAATATCCCAGCATATTATTCTTATAACGAACCTGCATTTCCTTGCGTGTAAGAATAAGGGTTAGATCAAAAATATACTGTGTGCGTCGATTCATTCGAGGGTTGCAATATTTGGCATAAAAAAATTAGGTACAATAATTTATCATGGGCTAAAAATAAACCGAAAGTTTTATAACCCTATCAATATTTAATCCATAGATGTTAAGGTTATAATGAAGATGGTTCAGTAAATATTACTAAGGAATACTAATCTAAATTGTAAAGATTAGGTCTGACTACCTATCTGATCTGGTTCATTCATGACTTCATCATATTCTACCCTAAACACAACTACTACCATGGTATTACCATCCGTGATCTGGTGTGTACTAATATCATCAATCACCGGGAAAGCTTTTAATGTATTTGTTGACCTGTCCTGGGCGACTTCTTTCATCCAAGTATTCATCGTATCCTCAAGGGACCCAGTTTTAAACTGATCCCATCTCTGGGTCATGAAGATTTTAAATTCCTGCTGATTCATGAATGTTTTCTTTCTACACCATTAACTTTCTGTCTTCTGGATTGTTACCCAGAATGACATCTGGACAGAAATAACCGTTAAAACCCGCGAGGTTATATCTGCTCTGTTAAGGAATAAAACAGCGAGGATTAGTGATAAAAAATATTCCCATCCTCACCTCGGATACCTATGTTCTTTAAACTTAATAAATTAAACGGTTAAAAGTCAAAGCACTTATCAGTCAAAAGGAAGAACAAAAAAACAAAGGTTCCCTATGTATTTTATCAGGGGTGGAATCTTAATGCTATTCTAGTATTTTAATTAATTTTACATTAAATATTAGGCAGGCGTTACCAGGTACACCTCGTCTGCCCTGCTTTCCATAACCTAACTTTGGGTGAATAAAAAATTCGAATTCAGCACCTTCTTTCATCAGAAGCATGCCTTCCTGCCAACCATCAATCAATTTATAAATCTCAAACTCTGCAACTTTATCTTCTCCCATGAATGAATTATATTCATCTAAATTGAAAAATGGACCAATATAGTTTACTTTAACCTTACTTTTTCTTTTGGGTGTTCTTCCTTTCCCTTTCCTGAGAATACGGTACTGAAGGCCCGAAGATGTTTTAACAATATCAGGATTACTATTTTTATTGTTTAATAGGAAGGACTCAGATTCTTTCAATTTTTCAGCTAGTCTTTTTTCCTTTTCTTCTTTTCTTTTTTTGTCTTCATCATTGTAGAGCCACTCAGAACCATAGAATGGATCGGGATACATTCTTTGAGCCTTATATTTCCAACCGGCTGCTACAATAGGTCTGTTCATAGCTTCATTCGCAGTAAATAAACCCTGGTAGACACTAATATGGGGGGAGTGTTCTAAAAATTCTTCTGCACGATCAATATAATTCTGTGTAAGATCTCTATCATTAGATTTTAGCGCCATATCAAGCATTGATTTCAGAAGATTATACTCGTATTGTTTATATAATGGCCCGGGATGCTTTATCGCACGCAACAGGTCAAATTTATTACTATCTCCTGTTGAAAACTCTGTTAGCAATTGCAGGTTTTTATAGGTTATACCCATATTGTAATACACCACCAGCGGGATCACGAATGCGGGAATGAGCACAACCAATTTCGATTTTATTTCATATCCAAGCTTTGGTTTATCATAAACGAAAATAAGGATCAAAAACACAATCCAGTGTGCGACGGAAATTCTGAAAGGAAATTCAAAAAATGTATGTAGAAGAATTGGGGAAATAAGCCCCATATTTTTCAGAGAATCTGTAAGAGTCAGTTTCTGAAGCAGAAAAAAATATCCAGCAAAAAAAATAATGAACGCAATGAAAACCGCCACTCCTCCTTCAGAAACCCATAATAGTAATTCACTATGCGGGTGGTCGATTATCTCTGTTAATTTATAGTTCCATCCTGGTTCATTCCTTTTACGCGCAGATGCGGTCTTTCTCCATTCTCTTTCCCAACTGCCATAACCAACACCAGTTAAAGGATTTTCTTTTATCATTATCCAAGTAGTGCTCCACATACCAATTCGAGTATATACAGTCTGCATCTGATCCGTAATATCTCTACGAGGAGACATAGCATACATCTTCCCCTGACCGGTTAAACCATTTGTAAATGTTCCCTTTTGCTCAGTCTGGGTTTTAGCCATGGTACGCATTATATGTGGTGTTGCCCAGCCCAGCAGGATACCTAGGAACAATCCTATAAACCAAAATTGTACCGTACGGGTATTATATTTTGTTGATAAAGCTTGTAGAATAATTGCACTTATAAGACCAACATAGCCTACTTTCGATGGTATTAGTAATATGATCAGAGCACCGGTGAAAGGCATAATATATAAAAAATATAATTTTATTTTAGATAATGAAGAGTGGTGGTGAGAGTTAACGAAAAAAAGACTAATACCAATACCTGTAGCCATAAAAGATGTCATGACATTTTTCTGACGAAAGCATCCCCAAGGGAATCTTTCCTTTAAAAACATTAAGCTATTTTCCGGACCAATCCCGTAAAACTGAATTATGCCAACAACAGACTGGATAGATGTAGCAATGAGAATTAAATAAAGTAAATCCTTTCGCTCTGTTTTATCAAAATCAAATTGCAACATTATGGCGTAGAATAGTATTCCACCAAATATGAACACTAATCTATAGATAGTTCTTTCAGCGAATACATTATTATCGTAGTACATTGGCAAGATTAATAACACACCTGCCAGAACAAACATTAATAGAAATCCACTGTACCTGATGGTTCCAGATCTACTTAGGTGCCAAAAACCAATTCCAATAAAAGTTGCAATAAATACCCAGCCAATAATATTGCCTGGCAAATATAAACCACCTCCGCCTAGGGTCGGAGCGACATGATGCATGCCTATTAAGAAATAAACGGCAAAACTGATTTTAACTATTTTTTTTGTCATCTTTTTATTAAGAGCTTTTCTAATAATATTTTTCCGCCACAGAATTAAAGTAGTGAGATATATTATATTCCTAGTGTTTTATAGTAACACGAATATATAGTCATTATTTTTTTGTTCACTAAATTTTTCATAGAATTATTATACTATATCAAATCGTTACAATCCTATATCTTGCTGTGTAAAATAATGTTACACTTTTTTTAGTTTTATCATTAAGTTTATTCGCTAAGATTATTTTGATAATAAAATATACTGATTAATTTTTTATGAGTGATGATCAAAAAACAGTTCTTATCGCTGAGAGCGATAGCAGAGTGCTGGATGCACTGGCTTCCCAGTTCAAGAAACGGGGCATTCTTGCCATCACTGCAGAGGATGGTTTTGATGCTTATACTAGGGCATGCAAAGAATCCCCAGATTTTCTCATCGCTGAAATTAATATTCCACTTATCAGTGGCTACAGATTATCCAAACTCCTGAAAGGGGATGAGCGCTACAGGCATCTAATTATTATTCTAATGACAACAAAGATAATTAATAAAAGTGAAGAAATGTACCAGGCTTCTGAAGCCAACGACATTATTCAAAAACCATTTCGCTTTCAAAGCTTATTCGATTTGATCAACGTACCAGTCTCATTATGAACTCCTTTATTGATTATTACATGCTCTCTCTGCTTTTTATTTTTGGTGCCAGTGTTGGCAGTTTCTTGAACGTAGTCATCTATCGAGTACCTGAAAAAATGAATATTGTTTTCCCAGGTTCACACTGCTTCTCGTGCAAAAACCCGGTCCGTTATTATGATAATATCCCTATCCTTAGTTATTTCATCACGAAGGGTACCTGCCGCTCTTGCAATACACCATTCTCAATACGCTATGTAATAGTAGAATTATTGACCGCAGTTCTAACGATTGCCTTATTCCTGGTTTATGGGTTCAATACTGATTTCTGTTCTTATTTAATCCTGATCTATATGCTGATTGCCATTACATTTATCGATATTGATCATTTTATAATTCCCAATGGTTTCATAATCCTGGGAATGGTCATACTTCCGGCACTATTGATGCTGCAATGGTTGCCAATAGATATTAGTCAAAGCGTTAAGGGAGCATCGGTCTTCTCTGTTTTTCTTTTTATACTTGGGCTTTTAGGAAAATTCATTTTTAAGAAAGAAGCCATGGGATTTGGTGATGTAAAACTGGGGATAATCCTCGGAGGTTTTCTGGGTCTAAAGACTACCATCTTGACCCTGTATTTAAGTTTTCTCATTGCCGGGGCCGTATCGCTGATCGGGCTTCTTGGGAAATGGATTGATCGAAAAAGCCGAATCCCATTTGGGCCCTATCTGGCCTGTGGAACTGTTATTGCAATATTAACCCGGGCTTCAGCAAATGAAAACCTTATCATTAAATGGTATATATCCCTAATGGGGTAGTTATGGCGGCAATTACAAATAAACGTATTGGTCAACTACTGGTTGAAACTGGAAAAATTGACGAAACTGTTTTAGAGACTGCCCTAGAAAAGCAGAGCCAAGAGCCCGGCTATATTGGTGAACATCTAAAAGACTTAGATGCAATTAATGAAACTGACCTGAATAAGTCATTGGGCTTTCAGTTAAAAATACCGGTCCTTGCCCTGAGCTTTTTTTCTGTAGATAGTTCTTTGATGGGTCTTGTACCTGAAAGGATTGTCAGGAAGCATAATGTCTTCCCGGTCTTCAAATTAAATAATACCATCAACCTTGCCGTATCTGACCCCATGGACCCGGACCCAATGAATGCGGTTCAGGTTCATACAGGGTGCAACATCGAACCAGTTATTGTCTCAAAAAAAGAAATTGAGAATGCCATTGATATGCATTATGGTATTTCATCCTACCTGGAAACAGATACACTCCAGGATGATCAAACCGATATATCCGATCTGTTTGATGAATCAAGAATTGTTGAACTGGTAAACGGTATCCTTGAACAAAGTAATAAATATCAATCCAGCGATATTCATATTGAGCCCCGGGAAAAAGACATTCGGGTACGCTTTCGTCTCGATGGCCGCTTGCAAGACTTTCAGATTTTACCCAGGGAAATCATGCCTTCCCTAATATCCCGTTTAAAAATAATGTCTAATATGGATATTGCAGAAACCAGGCGCCCCCAGGATGGAAGGATACTCTATCAATCTTCTCAGGGCAGGTTGGATCTTCGTATATCATCCTACCCCACACTCTATGGGGAAAAAATTGTACTGCGACTACTGAAAACATCCGGGAAAATGCTCACCCTAAAGGATCTCGGATTTGACTCCAACACTGAAAATAAATTCAGTGAACTGCTTACCGGGGCCGAAGGCATTATCCTGGTCTCCGGACCTACTGGCAGTGGGAAAACAACGACCCTCTATTCCACCCTGAGTCTTATTGAAAGACCCGATGTGAATATTGTCACCATCGAGGACCCCATTGAATACGATATGGATAATGTGAACCAGGCACAGGTAAATAGAAAATCAGGTGTTACCTTTTCATCTGCATTGCGGACAATACTACGACAGGATCCAGACATCATTATGGTGGGTGAGATCCGTGATGAAGAAACTGTGGAACTGGCAATCCGGGCTGCGCTTACAGGCCACCTGGTATTTAGCACAATCCATACCAACGATGCAGCTTCTGGTTTTACGCGGCTGTTAAACTGGGGCGTAGAACCTTTTCTTATTACCACCACTGTTCAGGGAATTATGGCTCAGAGACTCGTGCGCCGAATCTGCAACGAGTGCAAAGAATCTTATAAACCATCGGAAACTGAATTATCCCGGCTTGGCATAAACACGGACGGATTAAAAGAATGCTACAAGGGCAAAGGATGTCTATCCTGCAGAAATACAGGATACAAAGGGCGGATCGCTCTTATTGAGCTTCTAACCATGAGTGAAACAATATCGGAACTGGTCTTGTCCAATGCGCCTGGATATGTGATCAGAGAGAATGCTATACGCCAAGGTATGATATCCATGATGCAGGATGGTTTGAATAAAATAAATGAAGGTACCACAACTATCTCTGAAGTGTATGAGACACTTGGGACCGTTAGCAGGATGTCAGAATGAATAATATTCTCTACGTCGGCGGCAATTATAAAACCATACCCAAGCTAGCAGATTCCGAGTTTCAGGTGGAATATGTCCAAAATGGCATGATCGCTATCAATGCCGTACAGATTAAAGACTACGATGCAATTATCCTGGAAGATCAACTACCGCTAATGTCCGTGCCGCGCCTGACCGATGAGCTTATACACTTAAATAACACCATTCCGGTTATCAGTCTTGTTCGCAGTGATAAGCGACG
>Ga0208408_1000854_pt1 | contig 18519 bp, 12 predicted proteins | sample ETNtaG_4_FD_185776 | JGI IMG/M metagenome (GOLD analysis project Ga0208408, IMG submission 185776) | Marine microbial and viral communities from oxygen minimum zone, Eastern Pacific Ocean - ETNP201406SV67 (SPAdes) (version 2) | ecosystem: Environmental > Aquatic > Marine > Oceanic ... | reverse complement strand
AGAAGAAGGAATGACCCTCTTCAAAGAATGGATAAATAATAATACTAAATAATGTCAAAAGCAATGTTTGGAGCTGGTTGTTTTTGGGGTGTTGAGTATAATTTTTCCAAAATTAGGGGCGTAAATGAAGTTATCTCGGGATATAGTGGGGGAAAAGCACCAAATCCCACTTATCAAATGGTCTGTAGCAATAATACAGAACATGCGGAAGTAGTGCTTATTGATTTTAACGAAAATGAAGTGAAATACGAAGAATTGCTAAGTGTCTTCTGGAAAAAACATAATCCTACTACACTGAATAGGCAAGGTCCGGATATAGGATCACAATATCGATCAGCTATTTTCTATTACAATAATGAACAGAAGAAAATAGCCGAAGAATCACTACAAAATCTTCAAAATCAATTAGACCAAGAGATAGTAACGGAAATTACTAAGGCGCAAACATTCTGGAAAGCTGAAGAATATCACCAGAAATATTTTGAGAAACACGGTAAACACTAACCGAGTGCTACGTCAAGTATCATCATTATAGTAAAACCCAGCATAACTCCCATTGTTGCTATATCTCCATTCTTACCTCTATGTGCTTCTGGAACTAATTCTTCTACGACTACAAAAATCATAGCACCTGCTGCGAATGCCAATGCATATGGAAGAATTGGTGTCATGTAAACCACCACTGCAGCACCAATTACTGCTGCAATAGGTTCAACAAGTGCTGATAATTGACCCCACCAAAAACTTTCTTTTTTGGATAATCCTTCTCTTCTAAGTGGAACTGATACTGCAGCACCTTCTGGGAAATTTTGAATCCCTATACCAATAGCTAGTGCAATGGCTGCGCCAAATCCATCTCCAGAAGCAGCAGCACCAAAAGCCACACCAACTGCTAAACCTTCCGGGACATTATGCAAGGTTATTGCTGAGATTAGGAGCATACTTCTATGCCATGTGGTTTTTACACCTTCTACTTCCTCATGTGGCGCTCCTGGATGTAAATGAGGAAGATAAATATCGATTAATCTCATACTACCTCCACCTAAAAGAAAACCAAAAGCTGCAGGCAACACTTTTGCAAGACCTTCTCCACTAGTCTGATCTATTGCTGGGGCAAGAAGGCCAAAACAACTTGCTGCAACCATCACACCTGCTGCAAAGCCTAGCATTCCATCAAGAACTTTTCGATTAATATCTGTAAACAAGAATACCAAACCGGCTCCCGCTGCAGTCATTCCCCAAGTAAATAATCCTGCTGAAAGAGCCTGTACTATTGGATCCCAATCTTCAAAGTTGTCAAACATCCTAATCTACTAGTTCCTCACTACTTTTAATTACTTCGGGAGGTTGTTGATTTACTAATCTTACACCAAAATATATTAGAACAAAGCTAACTAATTGCACATATCCTAACTCTTCACCAATCCAAATCCAACTAGACAAAATTCCAAATATTGGCACTACATTGATGAAACTAGCAGCCCTATTGGCACCTATTGTTTCAACACCCATTGCAAAGAAAACATAGCATAATGCTGTGGATAAAACTCCTAGATACCCTATCAAAATCCATTCCTGATGGCTCCATGCTCTATCCCAAGGAGTTTCACTAATTACAAAAGGGATAAATAAAAAACAACCTATTAATGAGGCCCAAGTAATTGTAGCTAGAGAACTCAAAGGATTCTCTTTTACTAACAAAACATACCTTCTCATAGCTACAACATAGATTGCATAAGCAAAAGCTCCAAACATTATGTATGCATTACCTACTAATCTATCTGAAAAATCAATATCTACATTAGGTGAGGCAATGAAAATTAGTACTACACCTGTAAAACTTAGAAATATACCTATTATGGCATTACGTGTTAAGCTATGAGATAAAATTAAAACCGATAAAATAGATACTGAAACAGGATTGAAACCAATAATTAATGAAGCATCAGAAGCTGCTGTTTTTTGCATACCAAACATATAGCCAAATTGATAAAGAAATACCGATGTAAATGCTAATAATAATAAATAATTATAATCTCTTTTCAAAGGAACGACATTACCTTCCTTAAACCAAAGCCAACCAAATAAGACTGGAACTGCAAATAAATATCTAAAAAACATTACCGAATAAGGATAATCTAGTAAATCTGTGGCAAGTAATCTTCCTACAGGCCATGCTAGACCCCAAAAAAATGCAACTAAAAACATCAAAATATAGATTAATCTAGAATTATAGGCGCTCTCTTGAGACATAAAAAAAATTAATCCTCTTTTGTTCCTAAAAAATATTCATTAATATCTGGGTCATTCAAAATATCGCTAGCATCACCAGTATGAACTACTTCTCCATTAGATATGATATAGCCTCTATCAGATCTAGCTAATGACAACCTTGCATTTTGTTCTACGATTAAAACGGTTATACCTACTTCTCTAAGGGCATCAATTCTTTCAATAATTTGTTGCTGATAAAGAGGACTTAAAGCTGCAGTAGGTTCATCTAATAACAAAAAATCAGGCTTATTAATTAGAGCTCGACCAATAGCAAGCATTTGTCTTTCGCCTCCTGAGAGTGATGCTGCCAGATCATGCGTTCTATTGCGCAAATCCGGAAACATGTCTAGTGCATGTCCTATTCTTTCATTCAGAACACTAGATGATAATGAATTTCCGCCCATCTGTAAATTTTCCTCTACAGAAAGTGATGGAAATACATTGTCCACTTGCGGAACATATGCAATACCTCTCTGAGCTAGTTGATCGGTTCTCCAACCTGAAACTTCCGTACCTTTATGTTTAATTGTTCCACTATAATGGGTTGCTATTCCAAAAATAATTTTAATTAATGTAGATTTACCACAACCATTTGGTCCAATGATAGTTACAAACTCTCCCTCATCAACATAAATGTCAATTCCATGTATGATTTTTACTGAACCATAACCTCCTTTGACATTCTTAACATCTAGCCATTTAGTCATTATTTGTCCTCCTGCGCTAACTTTTCCCATTCCCAATCTTCTGAAGAACCCAAATAGGCTGAAATTACTTCTTTGCTTCCCCTAACCTCCTCTGGTGAACCAACCATTAGAACTTCACCCTCATTCATAACTACAATACGATCAACTCCCTGACGCAAAATAAAATCCATATTATGCTCTATAATCAAAACCGAAATCCCTGTTTCATTGACCAGCGTTCTAAGATTAGAAAAAATTTTCATTGCTAATGGACCTGCTACTCCTGCAACTGGTTCATCAAGAAGAAGTAATCTAGGATCACCCATCATAGACCGGCCAATATCTACTAATTTACTCTGACCTCCTGACAATTCACTCGCAAGATTATGGGCCATATGTGGAACTTCTAATTGATCCAGTGTTGAATACGCCTTAGACAATCTATCAACTTCTACTGGATTATTACGTCCTTGCCAAATTGACTGCCAAATATTCGGTTTAAATTGATCTCTTGGAGGCACTAAAAGATTCTCAATTACGGTCATTTCTCTCCATAAACGAGTGTGTTGGAATGTTCGTGTCATTCCTATCTTTTGAATTTCATCAGGCCGTAAATGAGATATGTCTTTGCCAAAAAATTCTACATTACCTGAAGTTTGTTCAAGAGAGCCACTAATACAATTAAACGTCGTAGATTTACCACAACCATTTGGCCCAATTAATCCAATAAATTCCCCTTCATTTACCTCAAATGATACATCTTTAACTGCAACAAGGCCTCCGAATTCTTTACGTAATTTGTCAACCTTCAAAACACTACTCATCTTGGATTACCTCCTCTTCATCAGAAGATTCATTAGTATTTGGAATTGCCGCTATGACATGCCCAGAATCTTGTCCAACGGGATTTGGACGTTCTGGTCTATATGGAACTTCTGGAAGTAAACCTTTAGGATTGAACTTAAGAGATAAAAGTATCAAAGAACCAATCAAAAATACTTTAACGTAAGCCATTTGAGTTTTCACGCCACCCAAAATTGAAGGAAATACAAGATCTATAGAGCGTGAATCAAACAAAAGCCCACAGATTATGAAAACAAGGAAAATCCAAAATGATATTTCTGCTAAATTCCACCATCTTAAAACCATTCCTAGCATAGCAATAACTAGTAAAATTGTTGCAACCTCCATTGGTGAAGTAATTAACCAAGAGAATAGGGCATCTATTAATTTTGCAGTCCCGGAAAGTGGAAGACTTGAACTGCCTTGAGCAGCTACTAGAACATTGAAAAAGAACTCAGTAAGAGTGATAATCATAGCTCCAATGAGCATTCCTCTGTTATTCCCAGCTCCACCTATGATAAAGGCAGCCCAAATTAAAAAGGTAGACTTAGAGGGTGACATGAAACTAGGCTGAAATCCAGTTAATTTCCAAGCCCAAAGTGCCCCTGCAAATGCAGCTATAGCTGCACCAAATGCAAGACTTGCTGCTTTGTGAGTCATTACATTATGGCCATGATGCTGAGCAACGTCTTCATCTTCCCGTATCGATCGTAAAATTCTTCCCCATGGTGATTTTGATAATAAATCAATACTTTTCCATACTAATACGACACCTACTAATCCTATAATTGCAAGAAGCATCATGTAAGGTGCTGGTTGACCTAGGCCAATTAAATTACCAATAGTATTAGCTGTACTATCAATTCCTGAGGTTGTTGAACAAGCAATTGGAGAAAGTTCGGTACCCGTAGAAGATAATGGAGGGTTGGAACCACAGAACCACCATTCTTGCAAAGGTAAAGCATATCTCTGAACACCTATAGCTGAAGCATTACCCCCTGCCCTGAGGAGCGGCTCACCCATGAGCATTATTCTTACTATTTCACCTAAAGAAATAGTTATAATTGCAAAGTAATCACTCTTCAGTCTAGCTGTAGGATATGCAAGAAGCCAACCAAATATTGCCCCTACAATCATAGCTACAATAAGGGCTGGAAAAATATCCCAATCATAACCATAGTAATCACCGGGTGCTGTAAGAATTCCAACTATAATTGCGCCTATTGAGGCAAAAAAGATTATTCCAAAATTGAGAAGACCAGTCATTCCTGTATGTAAATTCAGTGAATAAGCTAAAATCAGAAAAATTGACATAGTTACTATAAAATTAGAAACCTGTAAAGTTTTAGCAAAATAACTAACTGAAGGAAGCCAATAAACTACCAAAAGTAAAATTGCAAAGAATATCCAGAACGAAGCCTTCGAACCCCTCTCTGATTCTCTACCATATTTAGCACCTATACTATCAAAAAAACGATCTGGTAAATTCTTCAATTTGTTTATATTGCTAGAACCAAATGAGGATAAATATACACTAAAAGAATCTAAAGATTTATTTGTACCTGAGAACATATCTGTGAAAGACGTTGTAATTGCTGATATAATATTACTTAATCTAGCTGAAATATCATCAAATTTATCAACTATTTTAGTTAAAGGTTTATGCAATAAGTCTTTGTAATTATTATTCCAAATAAGGTACGATTCATAAATTGCAAAAATATAAATTGCAATAGGCAAGAGTGGCCACAAAATATCTCCAATAAATCCTAAAACTCCAAGTACTGTTTGTTCTGTATGAATAAGACTTAACCAATCTGAATGCATCGAACTATCTAATCCTTCTGGAGCTGATGTAACTGTTTTACCTAAAAAAGAATTCTCCCCCATAAAAGAAGTGGCCTTTCCTATACCAAATGACATTACTGACAATAGTAACATAGAAACCCCACGTGAACTACGATTTTGATGGAAATGGTGAGCCCCTGCCCAACCAAAGAAGAAACCCATTAAGGCCGATACTCGATTGTCAGGTTTTTCCTTAGACTTAGCTCTTTTACGAAGCCTTTCTATTTTCCACTTCTCATGTGCCCTACCTATGCCTTCAGGCATGATCAACAAAATTGCAATAATAAGTGCATAAGGTATTACTCCGCCCAGTGCAAAATAATTGGTTCTTTCTAGTGGATTTCCTATTCCTGAAAGTATAGGCTCAGAAATTGCCCTAACAAAACCAATAATCAAAGCCGCACCTATCGCTCCACGTACTGAACCAATTGTCCCCAAAACTATGACTGCAAATGCAGGAAGCAAAAGTGTAAATGCTGTTTGAGGATTAAATAAAACGGTCATTCCAAATACTGCACCTCCGGCACCAGAAATTCCTGCTGAAAGAAATGCACTTGTTAAATGAACGCGTTCGACATTAATTCCACTGCTAGCTGCCAATTCGGGATTATCTGCAACGGCCCTCATTCGACGCCCCAGTCTTGTATTTGTTAGAAGAAGATAAAGAAGAAATACACTTCCAAAAACAACAATTGGAAGAAATGCATTATTATATGCATAATCATAAGTTCCATCCCAAACTATATCATAATTTGCTGCACTACCCAAATTTAAATTCATGGTAATCGTTGGTATTTCCCAATGCTGATCCGCGACCATCCAATCTGAATCTGGAATAAATCTCTTTGTATTTGCTCCAAAACGAAGATAAACTAGTGCTCTGAGAATCATTGCTACTCCAAGAGAAGCAATCATCATTACATCTGAAGATGATTTACTATCTCGGAAACCCTTGAAAACAATGCGATCAATAATTACGCCTGCCAATCCTGTTAGTACAAATGCACCAATCAAAACATAAAGAAAAAGAGACCAAACAAGTGTTCCATCTGCAGGTGCATCAGTAATTGGAAACAACCAATCTGTCCACATAAAAGCAATCCCTACGTACATACCAAGCATGAAAAATTCACTCTGTGCAAAATTACCATAGCGCTGTACACTGTAAGTTAAGGTACAACCCATTGCAATAGCTAGATAGGTAGATGACCAAGTTAACGTAGCTCTTGTTAATGCTCCGAAATCAAAGTACATTGAAGATTCAAGTTCCTGTCCCAAAAGAAGTATATGAAGAGATAATAAAACATGTAAAACAAGTAATAAAGGTGAAAGGCCAATTAAAATGTTACGAACAATAGACCCAGGAACATCATCAAATAATATTTTCACTCCGAAAAAACCCATACATATGAGCTGAAAAGTTTGGAGAAGCCAAACAAAATCGGTAGGTAAATTATCTAATAAGAAAAAGTCCAACAAATTTAGAAAACCTGACTGATACAAAAGACCTAAACAGGCGTCTAAAGAGATTACAAGAGCAATAACAACTTTCTTTAAAACTTTAGAAAAAGAATTCCAATAAACCATTAGCTCATTTATAGCCATAATAATTACACACCACTTACCTAAGTAAGAGTCACCCTAAAAAGGCATTAGGCCTTTTTTATTTAAAAAACATAGCGATACGCCACAGTAGACCGTATGGTCCTACTGCAGCGCCCGCATTGTGATCAATTCAAACTAAGTTTGTTGATCTATGCAGCAGTTTGGACTCCGCCAGTAGCGGTCCAATACTTGCCACAGGTGTATGTTTCATCTGCACCACCGTAGGTACAAATGTCATATCCTGCTCCACCGACATCACCGTTGTCTAAGAATGTTAGAAGACCAGAGGCACCTTCAAAACCTGTTCCTGTAGACTTAATGTTGTCGTTGATAGCTCCACTCATTGTAGCTGCTTTACCAATTATCATGGTTGCATCATAGGCTGTCAAAACATATGTTTTGATACTGCCAACATCTGCTGCGTTTGCATCATATCTGGCTTCAAAGTCACCAAAAGTTGATCCTGCACGTGGTGCAGATACAGTCATGTTAGCTGCAACTGAGTTATCGGTTAATTTTTCATACAAACCTACTCCTGCTGGTCCATCACCTGCAAAAACTGATCCGTTGAAACCTTGTTCCGCTAATTCCTCAATTATTAATGCTCCATCTGTGATATATGAAGAGATGTAAACTGCGCTACAGGTGTCATCAGATACAATTGATGTAACTAATGCACTGAAGTCTGTTGTAGTTTCTTCATATCCTTGCATTCCTGCTCCACAAAGTGATCCACTTGTTTCCCAGGCTGCTTTTACTGAATCTGCTAAACCAGATCCATAATCATTGGTCATGTGTAGAATAGCTAAGCCACTTGCATTGACACCTGCATTAGCCATCATGTCGGCTCCTGCTGGTCCCTGAATAGCATCACTTGGTACTACACGGTAGAAAAGTGGGTATGCTGTAGCATCACTTAGACCTGGATTAGTACTGGCGTAGGAAATCATTGGAATTCCTGCGGCAGACAAAATTGCGTTAGCACCCATTGAAGCGCCTGAGCATGCTGCACCAGTTACTGCAACAACACCGGAATCGACAAGTGTCTGAGCTGCAGGTCCTGCAACTGCACCGTCACATCCAGAATCTACTTCGACTAACTCGAAGTTATAATCTGCGTGTGCTGCATTTAGGTCTTTGATAGCCTCGGTAGCTCCCCAGCTAAAACCGGCTGCATCAGGTTCGAGAGGTCCTGTTAAAGGATTCAAAAACCCGATTTTTACTGTTGTTTTGGTTGTTTTTTCGTCGTCATCATCATCTACACAGCCAGTGAAAGCACCGACTACGAAGAGCATGGCAAAAACGAAAACTTGTAGTTTGTTTGAGTTCATGTCAAATACACCTTTCCTTCTTAGGAAGAAGAGTATTAAAAGCTAATTGACACTTAAATTGCCGATAATAATCCCTATTTTGCATTAAAAATAACGTGAAATACCTATTAATAATACAGTTAAATACTCATAAAATAGTAACCTGTGAAACATGAGTTGCGAATTCTACAATTATGAGACCTATTCTGCTTAAAACCTTGAAAATACTGGCATTACAGGGAGGGACTAGGCATTCAGTGCACATATCTTCTACTGAATTGGCTGAAAAATTAGAAATAAGTCAGCAATCGGCATCAAGACATATTATTGATCTTGAAAAGAAAGATTACATTCGGAAAAAATATGCACAAGGTGGACAAATTGTGAATATCAATGATAGAGGCATTGCAATCTTGCGGAAAGAATTTACAGAATATGGATTAATATTTGGAACTGAAAAGAATATTAAAATGATTGGAACACTAGAAACTGGACTTGGTGAAGGAGGGTACTACATCTCTAAAGAAGGATATATGGAACAATTTGATAGCAAATTAAATTGGAAACCCTACAAAGGCACCTTCAACCTCAGATTGAATGGTGATGAGGTCCCAAAAATTGAAGCCATGAAAGCAGCTGAAGGAATACTAATTGAAGGATTCGAAGAAGGAGGACGAACCTTTGGCAAAGCCTGGGTATTCAAATGTACACTCAAAAATAAAAACAAAGTTATGGAAAACTGCGCCATAATCTCACCAAAGCGTACTCATTACAAAAGAGTTGTAGAAATTATATCTCCAGTCTTCCTTAGAAAAGAATTAAACGTTAAAGATGGAGCTGAATTCAAGATAAATGTAGATTTGGGAGATTCTTAAATATACTAGGAGCTTAGAATAAGATAATACAATGACACCTTTTCACGACTACTTCGGAATTAGCTGGTACATCTACTTGCTTATTTGGTCATTTATTGCAATTGGCGCTCATGTTTACCAAGTTGGATTCATCATAAAATTAATTAGATTAGGAAAAGATGATGACCGATTTAACTCTTGGAAGCAGAGAATGAGAGAATTCCTAACTGATTGGTTAGGTCAAAGAAAAGTAGTAGAAGATAAAGTAGCTGGATATGCACACGCACTAATTTTCTGGGGATTCCTGATGCTTGTTAGCGATGTAATTGATCTAGGTACTGGAGGGTTTTTTGCTGAAATACTAGGTATGATATTCCTAGAAAATATTTGGAATTTAATAGTAGATATAGGTTATTTAATGGCCGGAATAGGAATTCTTGCTGCACTATATAGACGATTGATTATAAGGCCTGAAAAATTGAAAGGAACGAGTATGGAAGGTGTTCTGATACTTTTTGCAATATTAGGTATAGTAATCACTGCCTTCATAGTTGAGGCAGCCTACATGCTTGGTAATGAAGGCCATTACAATTATTGGGAACCTATAGGAGTGCTTTTTGCTAAACAAATGCAAAATATAGAAGCTGACACACTCCAAACAATTGTAGATGTAAGTTTCTGGCTACATATGATTTTGATTGGTGGCTTTTTAATTGAAATACCACAAACCAAACATTCACACTTAATTGGAACTATACCTAATGTGATGTTTCAAGATCATGAAGACATGGGGACTATGGTTCCCTTACAGATGAATGATGATGTAGCTGTTAAAACTGATGATCTAGATTTTGAAAATTTAACTTTAGGAGTTAACAAATTTGAGGATTTTACATGGAGACAATTATCTGATGGATGGGCATGTACTGCCTGCGCAAGATGTCAAGACGTTTGTCCAGCATATAACAGTGGAAAAGAATTAAATCCAATGCAAATTATAATGGATGTTAAGAATTATGGAAAAGAACATGGAAGTTTGCTTTTAGCTGGAGAGGCCCCTGAAGAAACTATAATTGACAGATTTAGCCCTGAAGCCATTTGGGCATGTACTACTTGTTATGCATGTGTGAATGCATGTCCTGTACATATTGAACATGTACCAAAATTGACAGATACAAGACGTCACCTAGTCATGGAAGCTTCTGATTTTCCTGAAGAATTACAAAATTTATTTAATAACCTAGAAAGAAACTCAAACCCTTGGGGACTAGGTGCACATACAAGAGCTGATTGGGCTGAAGGATTGGATTTGAAAATAGGTGAGCCTGCAGAATACTTGTTTTATGTAGGATGTGCAGGATCCTTTGATGAAAGAAACAAGAATGTTTCAAGAGCTACTGCAAAATTATTGAAGGAAGCGGGTGTTGACTTCTCTATTCTTGGTGAAATGGAAACGTGTAACGGAGATCCTGCAAGAAGAGCTGGAAATGAGTTCCTTTTCCAAATGATGGCTGAGATGAATGTCGACAATATGAACTCACTAGGCACTCTAAAAGTAATCACTGCATGTCCACATTGTTTTCATACTATTGGAAAAGAGTATGAAAAATATGGCGGAAAATATGAAGTTTATCACCATTCACAAATACTTAATGAATTACGACAAAAAGAAAAGTTGAAAATAAATGATTTTGAAAATAAAGTTACCTTCCATGACCCCTGTTATCTAGGAAGAATTGGTGGAGAAACTGAGGCTCCGAGAGAGGCTTTAGGAGGAGACCTAATTGAAATGGAAAGATCCAAAGAAAAATCATTCTGTTGTGGAGGAGGAGGGGCTAGAATTTGGATGGAAGAAGATGCCGATAAAAGGGTCAATGAAATACGGGCAAAGGAAGCTGTAAATACCGGTGCAGACTGCATTGCTGTAGGCTGTCCCTTCTGTATGACTATGATGAGTGATGGCCTGAAAACATTAGGTGAGGAACAGAGAACTGTAAAAGACATATCTGAAATAATGTTAGAAAATCTAGAGGCATAAAATGAACATAGTTGTATTAATCAAAATGGTACCTGATACCGAATCAAAGCTAGAAGTAAATGCTGGGGAACTCAATGACCAGAATTTCAAATACATGGTAAATCCATACGATGAATTTGCTGTCGAGCAAGCAGTCCAATTTAAAGAAGCTGAAGGTGGAAAAGTAACACTCTTAAGCTTATTTTCTGAAGACAATAGCATAGATACTGATTTAAGAAAAATGCTAGCAATAGGTGCCGATGAAATTGTTGTTCTAAGACAAAATGGATACAGAGGAGATAAACCACTCGCAAATGCTAAACTTCTGTCTAATGCAATAAAAGATTTAAATGCTGATTTAGTTCTTTGCGGAATTCAAGGAATAGATTATTATCAAGCTGCAACTGGAACTATGGTTGCACAAATGCTGAATATGCCAAATATTTCAGGAGTTACTAATTTAGAATATAATTCTGGAACCTTAAAAGCTAAAAGACAAATTGAAGGAGGACTGCAAACTATTGAGACCTCTACTCCTGCTGTTGTTACTTGTCAAAAAGATATGAATAAAGTACGATTCCCTGCTCTAAAAGACATTATGATGTCAAAGCGAAAACCTTTTGATAATAAAAACGTGGATTCTATAGATAGTAATGATGTTACTACATCCGAATCAAATTTGCCTCCAGCTAGAGACGGAGGAGAAATTATCGAAGGTGAGACTGCTGAAGAAAAGGTAGATAAATTAATTGAAAAATTAAGAATGGAGGCTAAGGTAATATGAGCAATGTATTAGTTATTGGGGAAGTAGATGGACCTGAGGTGAAAAATATTTCACAACAAGTGGCTGCTGTGGCTGCAGGAATGGGAGAAGTAACTGGCCTAGTTATAGGGTGTGGAATCTCTGAAGCTGGAATGAAATTAGCTGCAGGTAAAATAATAATGGCTGATAATGCCAGCCTTGAAAACTACGACCCTGTTAAATATGCATCTATTGCTAGCCATATAGTAAAAGAAAATGATATTCAAACCATACTTCTAGGTGCTACCTCTATGGGTAAAGACTTAGGACCAAGAATAGCTGCTGAACTAGATTGTGGATATCTTGGAGACTGCCTAGAAGCAAGTAGTGAAGGTTTTGTAAGACCTAATTTTGCAGGTAAAGTACTTGCAAAATCAAAACCAAGTGGAAAGATTGTAGCTACAATTAGAAATAATGCATATCCTGCAGGTGAGGCCTGGTCTGGAAGTGTAGAAAATTATTCAGGAGACATAGCAGATTCAACTCTGAATACTATTGATGTGGAAAATGTAGGTTCTGGAACTGTTGAACTAACTGAAGCTGCTATTGTTGTAAGTGGAGGTAGAGGGCTTGAAAATGCAGAAAATTATGATTCAATGATTAGGCAATTAGCTGAAAGTATGGGAGCTGCTGCAGGAGCTAGTCGAGCTATTGTGGATGCTGGATGGGTTTCTCATTCACATCAAGTTGGACAAACTGGAAAAACTGTTGCACCTGAATTATATCTTGCAATTGGAATCTCTGGTGCAATACAGCATTTAGGTGGGATGAGTGGAGCTAAGTGCATAGCTGCCATAAACAAGGATCCTGACGCTCCAATTTTCAAAATAGCCGATTATGGTATAGTCGGAGACTTATTCGAAATCTTACCTATCTTAAAATCTAAAATTTAATTTAGAATACATAACATTATAAGGTACTTTAGGATAAGTATAACGTGTCAAAAGATTCGGAAGAAATAAAAAAATTACAACAGACTATTGATGAACTTCAAACTGAACTTAAATTCTTACAAGAAACTGTTGGTGTACTAGTAGGTGCTATGATGGAAGAGGGTGAATCTGAAGATTACTTTGGAAATGCAGAGGCTGGAAATCCTTCATTCAGACTCAACATGGGGATGTAGAAAGTTACCTTAAACTCTAAATAGAAAGTGCTACGGTAGATTTCTGTGCTCGCGTGGTGTAGCCTGGCCTATCATCTCAGCCTGTCGAGCTGAGGACTCGGGTTCAAATCCCGGCGCGGGCGCCATTATTTTTAGACCAAACAATTTAATGATGCCTATTTCTGTGGCTATAGGCTAATTATGCGCGGACAGAAATATCAGGCTTTGATTGTTGTTATTTTATTGCTTACAGCATTGCCTTATTCTCCATTTTTATCTCGTGCATCTAGTATAGATAAAAACCCTTTAGCTGAAGAAGATATAGATGGAGATGGAATTCCCGATCCACCTATGAGAGATAGTGATGGAGATGGTCTATCTGATGACTATGAAATTGCTTTAGGATTTGATCCCAATGATTTTGACATGGATGATGATGGGATTTCTGATTTAATGGAACAGCAAATGTGGGATGATCTGAAAAATTTAGACGAAATACCAGAGAGTATGGAGGATTTATACGATTGTGAGGGAGATTTGGATGGAGATGGAATTACTAATTGTATGGACCCTGATGCTGATGGAGATGGGTTGTCTGATATGGAAGAGATGGCAGACGCGGATGGTGATGGAATCCCTGATATGTATGAAAATATGATTGACCACTTAGATCCTAATAATCCCGACTCGGATGGAGATGGAATACCGGACATGGATGATCAAGATCCACCGCTACCAACATGGGCCGAGGACATGGCAAATAAGAATGATTGGACTCCACAAACTGATTCTAACGGAGCTGCTGGATTAGAAGGGTTTTACCCACTAGCTGTCCTTGCTGCAGTTAAATTTACAGTAACGTGTGACAATTGTGAGGACCCTACCTCAAATCCTCAATATTGGAGAACTGTAGCAAAAACAATTTATGATAACGGATATGATGCAAACACCGACACTTACACCAGAAGCCAATGGTGCCCAGCACCCGGCTGTGAGCAATACGATATAGAAACAGGAGTTAATGAGAATCCAGGATATTGGACTACTGGATCTAGCCCCTACAGTTATGATTACTTAATTACTCATCCTGATGTCACTAGCCAAGAATATCAATATACTATGACTTGGATTATGCCAGTACAAGGATATCTATCTACATCACTATATACCAATAATGTTTTCATAAGTAATAGTGTTACTATGGATAGTGCTTTCAATTTAAAAGTAGACGGATATTCCCAAGCATATACTTTCACGATGACGGAATATAATATTCCTGAGAATGTAAAACAAGCTGCAAATGCCCCCGAAACTTTCCCTAGTGAATTTACTGAATTGCCGGAATTTCCTGTGAGGCCTGGGCCTAATAATGATGTTTACGATTTAGCGGCTTCAATAACGGAAGGAAAAGAAACTGATTATCAAAAAGCTGAAGCTATAATGTATTATCTAAGGAGTCATTATTATTACAATATTAATGGTACACTAACTCCAGATGGTCAAGATTTTATTGACTATTTCTTATTTGGAAATAGCGATACTGATGGAAAATGTACTAATTTTGCTTCAGCATTTACAATTTTATCCCGATTAAATGGAATTCCCACCAGATATGTAGAGGGAAATGGTCCTGGAGAAGTGATTACTCCTGAAGGATGGCAAAATAGTGGATATGGAGATAGTACTGGTTATCAAATAGAAGAAGATACAAGAATTGTTACTATGCTCAATGGCCATGCATATGCCGAGGTGTTGTTTGATGACATTGGTTGGTTAACTTTCGAACCAACCTCATCTACAACTTGCCCTACATGCGATCAAAATGGAGCTACAACATCTGGCGATGATGATTCTGTAGTTGGTAACGGAACTCAACCCGGAACTAATTATGAAATAAGCGATTCTGATGAAGATGGATTAAGTGACGAATATGAAATGGGAATAGGTACTGATCCAAATAATCCAGATAGCGATTTTGACACTCTACCTGACGGGGCAGAAAGCAACACAGGAATTTATGTCAACAATGAGAATACAGGCACCGATCCGCTATCTGCAGACACTGATGGTGACGGATTAACTGATAGTGAAGAAATTTTGTGTAGATTATATACCTTTAGTGGTAAATTTTGCTCACATCCGCTAGATTCAGATACCGATAATGATGGTTTAACTGACGGTGATGAATATCATGGAATAACTGTTGATATGGAAATAATTAAAACTAATCCTATAGACCATGACACTGATGGTGATGGGCTTCTAGATGGTCTCGAGTTAGGAACTTATGGAAATATTTTTGAAAGAGATTACAATTCGAATTCCTGCTTAACAAAAGATGGGGCAGATTACTATTCAAATTGCTTAGAAACTTGGCAACCTGATGAAGACGAATTGACAACTACAAACCCACGTAACATAGATAGTGATGGAGATGGTATTGATGATGGAGATGAAGATACTAATGCAAATGGTAAATTAGATGATGGAGAAACTGCCGCAGACTTAGAAGATACTGATGGAGGTGGAAGGACTGATTTTGAGGAAATATTTACTGATTCAACAGATCCTAGAGATTCTGAGGATGATAGAGGTGATAGTGATGGCGATGGACTTTTCGACCATCGTGAAGAAGAATTGGGAACTGACCCTGACAATACTGATTCCGATGGTGATGGAATAAATGATGGTGATGAAGTTCTAATCTATTTTACAGACCCACTACTTGAAGATACTGATAGTGATGGATTAAATGATTTTAGAGAAATCACGGGTTTAGGATTCTGTAATTGGATATCTCCAAAAACATCAGTTCCTTGTGATTACAATGAGGATGGTGTAAGAGACGAAAATGACGGGACTGATCCATTACTTGCTGATACTGATGGAGGTGGAACTATTGATGGATGGGAAGTTGATTTAGATAGTACAAATCCCCTAAACAACAACACCGATGATATTCCTGCAGATGAAAGAGACACTGATGGTGACGGACTAACTGATCTTGAAGAAAACACCATTTACAATACAGATATGAATGACAATGATACTGATGGGGATGGACTTTTAGATGGAGATGAAGTTAATACTTATGAAACTGAACCTGATAGAAAAGATAGTGATGGAGATGGATTAAGTGATTATGATGAGATATTTACCCACGGAACTGAACCGATGGAAAGAGATTCGGATGAAGATGGTATCGAAGATGGAGATGAAATTAATGATTATGAAACTGATCCAAATGTTCCTGATACTGACGGTGATGGACTAAGTGATGGAGAAGAAATTAACACCTATTTTACAAATGCTTCAAACTCTGATACTGACAATGATGAACTAAATGATGCAACTGAAATTAATATCTATTTTACAAATGCTTCAAACGCAGACACTGATGGGGATGGACTAAATGATGGGGAAGAAATTACTGGCTCTGGTGGATATGTTACTAATGCTACAAGAAATGATACTGATGGTGACGGACTAGATGACGGACTAGAGATTAATACCTATTTTACAAATCCTACAAGTAATGACACTGATTCTGATGGATTACTTGACAAATGGGAACTAACTGGAAACTTCCCTGGTTGTAGCTGGATAAATTCAGATACGGGAGTTACTTGTGATTTTAATGGAGATGGGGATCAAAATTTGCTTGATGGAACTAATCCAAATAACTGGGATACTGATGGAGGTGGAGTAGGTGATGGGGTGGAAATCTATGTGGATGAGAGCAATCCTAGGGATGAATTGGATGATGATACTAGTGATTTAGATCAAGATGGAGATGGACTTACTGATGGACAAGAATTTGTACTTGGAACTGATGCTTTGGTCCCTGATACTGATGGAGATGGGCTAAGTGATGGGGAAGAAATTAATGATTATTCTACAGAACCATTAGATTCAGATACTGACGGGGATGGATTAAATGATGGAGAAGAAGTTAACAATTATGGAACTAATGCCACTTTATCAGATACCGATGGAGATGGACTAAGTGATGGAGAAGAAATTAATGATTATTCTACAGAACCATTAGATTCAGATACTGACGGGGATGGATTAAATGATGGGGAAGAAGTTAATAATTATGGAACTGATCCTAATCTAACAGACTCCGACGGAGATGGATTAAATGATGGGGAAGAAATCAATGATTATTCCACAGAACCACTGAATTCAGATACTGATGGTGATGGATTAGATGATGGGGAAGAGGTTAATGATTATGGTTCTAATCCAAATATAGAAGATAGCGATGGAGATGGATTAAATGATGGAGAAGAGGTTAATGATTATGACTCCAATCCAATGTCACTTGATTCCGATGATGATGGACTTGGAGATGGAAGTGAAGTAAGTAATTATGGAACCGAACCTGGGAATAATGATACCGATGGGGATGGACTTTTAGATGGAGATGAAATTAGCGAAGGTACAAATCCAAACGATACTGATAGTGATGATGATACCTTGAATGACGGAACTGAAGTACATGTTTATGGTTCAGATCCCTTGGATAAAGACACCGATGGAGATAATCTCGAGGATTACAATGAAACTGCTATACACCTTACAGATCCTACGCTCTCAGACACTGATGGTGATGGATTAGATGATGATCATGAAATTTTCACTACTCTTACAGACCCTACTCTTTCAGATACTGATGATGATGGATTAGATGATGGAGTTGAAACTAACACGGGAATATATGTAGACGAAGAAGATACTGGTACCGACCCAAATGATTCGGATAGTGATGGTGATTTACTAGAAGATGGAGATGAAATAGATATAGGGACAAATCCAAATAATTGGGATACTGATGGGGGTGGAGTGGGTGACGGAGTAGAGTGGGAAGTAGATGGAACAAACCCTGTGGACAATCCTGCTGACGATAATATAGCTGCAAGTGATAATGACGGTGATGGATTAACTAATGGTCAAGAACAAGTACTAGGTACTGACCCTGATGATTCCGATAGTGATGATGATTTACTGCCTGATGGATATGAAGTGAATACCGTTGGTTCTAATCCTCTTTTACAAGACTCAGATAGCGATGGATTAAATGATACAATTGAATGGAACCTAACCGAAACTGACCCAAATGATTCGGATAGTGATGGCGATTTACTAACTGATGGAGTAGAGAATAACACT
>Ga0208408_1000853_pt1 | contig 18524 bp, 21 predicted proteins | sample ETNtaG_4_FD_185776 | JGI IMG/M metagenome (GOLD analysis project Ga0208408, IMG submission 185776) | Marine microbial and viral communities from oxygen minimum zone, Eastern Pacific Ocean - ETNP201406SV67 (SPAdes) (version 2) | ecosystem: Environmental > Aquatic > Marine > Oceanic ... | reverse complement strand
TAGACAAGATGGTGTTGGTTATGGTGGTAGTTCAATGAAATTTGAAATGCAAATGAATAAGGATTTTTCAATGAAACTAAGAGAATCACACGAAAAAGTTTATGGTGAAATATAATGAAAACACAACTATTATGTACATTTACTAAAAAAAATAAATTCTATGATACAGTAGATATTATTATAGCATGTAATGATATCGTGTTTGATAAAATATATGCATTTCAGAATGAGAATGACCAACATCAATTAATATGTACGTATAATGTAGAATATGATGCTGATTTTATTGAAGGTGTACCAGATACTATTTCATTACATAGAAAAAAGAATACAAATACACTATATACAATTAATGCACTGAATGATTTAATTCGTGAGTTAAATGGTGGTAAGTTAGATAAGACGTTTCCTATAGAATGGGAGAATTATAAGAACTGTTTATTACTTACAAACGAAGAAGGTCTTAATAAAATACCAACAAAAATTTATACCATAGTGGATATTAAAACTTGGGATAAAACTGAAAAATAAAATTGTATTTTCAAGAAATTGATTATACTTATTTATGTATCAAGGTTATACTTGATTAAAAAATACTAATTAAATACTTAAAAATAGGAGATAAAAAATGGATTTAAATGCAATCAAGCAACGTCTAAGTCAACTTCAAACAACAAACACAAGAACATCTAATCTTTGGAAACCCTCACCGGGTACACAAGTGGTTAGAATCGTTCCTTATAAACATAATAAGGACAATCCTTTCATTGAATTATACTTTCACTATGATTTAGGTGGTAAGAATTATCTTTCACCAATTTCATTCGGTCGCCCAGACCCAATTGAAGAGTTTGCTCAAAAACTCAAATCAACTGGTTCTAAAGATGACTACCGTTTAGGTAGAAAGGTTGAAGCAAAAATGAGAACTTTTGCTCCAGTCGTAGTTCGTGGCGAAGATAAAGAAGGTGTTCGTTTTTGGGGTTTCGGAAAAACAGTTTATCAAGAACTGTTATCAATCATTGCAGATCCAGACTATGGTGATATCACCGATCCAGTAAGTGGTCGTGATGTTGCTGTAGAATTCAAAACTGCTGAGGAAACAGGTAAATCCTTTCCAGCAACGTCAATCAGAGTGAAACCAAATCAAACTCCAATTACAGAAGATGCATCTGTTCTTGAATCAATCAAAGAATCACAAAAGAATATTACTGAAATCTATCAGGAACGTTCTTATGATGAATTGACTCAGGCTCTTAATGACTACTTAAATGGTAGTTCAGAAAAGACTGAAGAAAAAGTAGAAAAAGTAGAAGAAACAGTAAAAACTGCTTCTGAAACAAAATCTTATGATTCAAAGAAAACATCAGATGCGTTTGATGATTTATTTAATAACTAAATAAAATAATATAGGGTGGCTAAAGAGTAACGATTAAAGATTCGACTCTACTGTTAGTATATACTTCTGGCGCCACCCGTTATTTATAGGAGATTTTTATGTCAACACGAGATGAATTGGCTGGTGTCTTAGCGGACACTTTAAATAAACAATTCAAGGATATGAAAGTTGCATATTTCTTGGATGGAACAGATACAACACCTACAGATATAAAAGATTTTATATCTACTGGTTCTACTATGTTAGATTTAGCAATATCAAATAAACCTAACGGTGGTATTGCGGTCGGTAGAATTACTGAAATTAACGGATTGGAATCAAGTGGTAAATCACTACTTGGAGCTCATACGTTAGCTGAAACTCAGAAAAAGGGTGGTGTGGCTGTTTATATAGATACTGAAACTGCTGTTAGTACTGAGTTTCTTGGTTCTATTGGTGTAGATGTGGAAAGTATGTTGTATCTACATTTAGAAACAGTTGAAGATATATTTGCAGCAATAGAAGAAATTGTAACTAAAGTTCGAGAATCAGATAAAGACAGGTTAGTAACTATTCTTGTAGATTCACTAGCAGCTGCTACAACTAAAGTAGAGTTAGAAGCTGAGTTTGATAAAGATGGTTGGGCTACAAGTAAAGCAATTATACTATCAAAAGCTATGAGAAAGATTACTCAAATGATTGGTAGACAGAAGATAGCTTTAATATTCACTAATCAACTCAGACAAAAACTTGGAGTTATGTTCGGAGACCCTTGGACAACAAGTGGTGGTAAAGCATTACCATTCCACGCCTCAACACGTATCAGATTAAAAAATCTTGGTCAAATTAAAGATAAAAAGAACAATAATATTGGTATGAAAATGAGAGCTCAAGTCATCAAAAATAGACTTGGACCTCCAATGAGACATGCTGATTTTGAACTTTACTTTGAAAGTGGTATAGATGATGATGGTAGTTGGTTAAAAGTTATGAAAGAACATAACTTAGTGAAACAAGGTGGAGCGTGGTATACTATGAAAAATCATAAGGGTAAAGAACTTAAATTTCAATCTAAAGATTGGGGTGAACAACTTAAAGATAAAGACTTCAGAGAGCACTGTTACAACTTAATTTGTGATAAAGTTATTCTAAAATATGAAAAGAATTTCGGTATTGACGATGTGGTTGTTGAAGAGGAATTAAGTGAGTAATGCTAAATATCTTTCCATTCTTGAAGAAATCAAGAAGAAAGGTGGCTCTTTAGATAGCGGCGAACCTAACGATAAAGTACTTATAATAGATGGTCTAAATACTTTCATAAGAGTATTTAGTGTTATACCGACTACTAACGATGATGGTATTCACGTTGGTGGAATAGTTGGTTTTCTAAGAAGTATTGGTTATACTATAAATATGTTTAGACCTACCCGGGTCATCATAGTATTTGATGGTAAGGGTGGGTCTACCCGCCGTAGGAAGTTATATCCTGAATATAAAGCAAAACGAAAAACAAAGTATAGAGTAAATCGTGCATATGATTTCGCATCTCAAGAAGATGAGAAACATAATATGATAATGCAGTTACAGAGAGTAGTTGAATATTTAGAAACACTTCCTGTAACTGTTTTATCTTATGATAACATTGAAGCAGATGATACAATTGGTTATCTATGCAGACAAGTTCTTACTGATTCTAAAATTACAGTTATGTCTACTGATAAAGATTTTCTTCAGTTAGCGAATGGTAGAATTAAGATATGGAGTCCGACTAAAAAGAAAATGTATGATGAAGATGCTGTATTAGAAGAGTATGGTATTTCATCTCATAACCTTATTTGGTATAGAGTATTAGATGGTGATAAATCAGATAATATTCCTGGTGTAAGGGGTTTAGGTTTAAAAACAATACAAAAAAAATTACCATTTTTGAGTGAAAATCGTATAGTTGATATGGATGAAGTTTTAGATGTTTTACCTGATTCAAAGGATACTATAGAATTAAATTATAAGTTGATGCAATTATCAGATGTAGACATTTCAGGTTCTACAAAAACTAAAATAATAGATAGGGTAAATGAACCCATTAACAGATTAATAAAATATAAGTTTCAAAAGATGTTTTTAGAAGATAAGTTATATACAGCACTTCCAAACCTTAATAGTTGGTTACTTACTAACTTTAATCAGTTAAATCATTGTGCTGAGAAAACTCATGGGTAAAGAATATAAAAAAATATTACCATTAAAAGATAATGAAAAAGTTATAGACCAAGTTGGATGGTTACCATTATCGGTTATTGAACCAAGTAGAAAATCAAAAGTTAAATGGAAAAACGCGTATTTAAACGATGGTTTATCAGAAAAAAGACGAAGTGAAGATAGTGAATATCTACCAGGTCTTGGTTTTAGTGAGTTTCATGCTGGATTAACTGAAGATATATTACATTATTGGTCTACAGTAGATAGTGTTGTAGTTGACCCTTTTGCTGGTAGAGCAACAAGAGCATTTGTATCATCTAAACTTGGAAGAAAATATTATGGTTATGATATAGCACCAAAAACAATTGAACGAGTTAAAAAACATTTAGACAGTTTCAGTATTGATGCTACTATTTATTTAGAGAATGGTTGTGAAATGAAACATACTGTAAATGATTTTGCAGATTTAGTTATGACTTGTCCACCGTATCATCAATTAGAGAAGTATGAATCTGTAAATAATCAATTATCTGATATAAATGATTATGAAACATTTTTAGGAATGTTAAAGTTATGTGCAGTAAACATTAAAAGAGTTTTAAAACCTGGTGGATTTTTAGTTTGGGTATGTGCAGATTGGAGAGATGGTATAGAGTTTCGTTCATTTCATACTGATTCAATTCAAATGTTTAAAAATGTTGGATTAAAGTATCATGATTTAATTGTGATGAAAAATAAAAGTCCGTTTGCTAGTATGCAAATAGGTAAAGTAGCAGCGAATAGATATACAAGTAAAATACACGAGTATATTTTAGTTTTTAGGAAAGAGGGTGAATTGAACTACCCGTCAAATGATATACGAACACAAGTAAGTAAATGGTGGTAAGATGAGTGAAACACTAATACAATTCGGAACATCATTTCAATCTAAGATTATTGCATCTTTGTTAAGAGATGTAAAATTTATACAAACTATTAATGATATTTTAGAACCTGATATGTTTGACTCAGATTCTAATAAATGGTTAGTAAAAGTAATAAGAGATTATTTTTATGAATATAAAAAACAACCTACATTAGAAGTTTTAAAGTTTAAGATAGAAGAAATAGATAATGATGTTTTAAAAGTTGGAGTTGTGGATAAATTACGAGATGTTTGGAAAAATATTGAAGCAACTGATTTAGAATTTGTTGAAGAAGAAACATTAGATTTTTGTAAAAATCAAACATTAAAAGGTGCTATATTAAATTCAGTTGAATTGTTAGAAAATAAAGACTATGATGGTATAAAGTCTATTATTGATGAAGCTATGAAGGCTGGTACAACAAGAGATTTAGGTCATGATTACTTAATATCTTTAGAAGAAAGACTTTCAGAGTCTGCCAGAACAACAGTTAAAACACCTTGGGATATAGTAAATGAAGTTATGGATGGTGGTTTAGGAGCTGGTGAGTTAGGTGTTATAGTTGCTCCAGCAGGAATAGGTAAATCTTGGACATTACAATGTTTAGGAGCTGGAGCTTTAAGAGATGGTAAAACTGTAGTTCATTATACATTAGAGTTGAATGAGAACTATGTTGGTTTACGATACGATTCTATTTTTAGTGGAGTTACTACAGCAAATATAAAATATTATAAAGAAGATGTAAAAAGTAAGTTAGATAAACTTCCAGGTAAATTAATTATAAAGTATTTCCCAACAAAGTCGGCAAGTGTACAGACATTGGGAGCACATTTAAGACAAATAGAATTAAGTGGGATAAAACCTGATGTAGTATTAGTAGATTATGCAGATATATTAAAGTTAACAGGTAACTTTAGAGAAAAGAGACATGCTATTGGTAATACATATGAAGATTTAAGAGGATTAGCTGGTGAACTAGAGATTCCCATATGGACTGCTTCTCAAGCTAATCGTTCAGCGTTAGAAGAAGATGTGATTGGTGCTGATAAAGTAGCTGAAGATTATAGTAAAGTAATGACTTCAGATTTTGTAATGAGTATGAGTAGAAAAGTAGAAGATAAAATTGCTAATACAGGTAGGTTTCATATTATAAAAAATAGATTTGGTATAGATGGTGTTACATATCCTGCTACGATTAATACAAATATAGGTCAGGTTAAGATATATGAAGGTAGTAGTCAGTTCGGAAAAGAGGCTCAATCTAAGATGGATAATAGTCAAGAGTTTCTAAGAAAAGAATTAGCAAATAAATATAAGGATATGGAAAAAAAAGTTGAAGGATTTGAGTAAATGATGCATATATATTATATTTATGTTTGTTGTGTGTTACATAATGTCAAGATGGAGTGTTATTAAATGGAAAAATTTCAGTTATCAGAAAATTTTATAAGTAAATATAAAAGAAAAAGACCACCTTTCGGGTTTAACGGTTTAGGTGAATTAGTTTATATGAGAACCTATTCAAGAATCAAAGAAGATGGAAAAAATGAGAGATGGTGGGAAACAGTAAAAAGGGTTGTAGAGGGAACGTATTCAATGCAAAAAAGTTGGATTGACCAACATCAACTTGGATGGAACCCTTGGCAAGCTCAACGTTCAGCTCAAGAGATGTATGATAGAATGTTTAATATGAAGTTCTTACCACCTGGTCGTGGATTATGGGCTATGGGAACTGCTATAACAGAAGAAAAGAATCTTTATGCAGCTCTAAATAATTGTGCATTCGTATCAACTTCCACACTTAAAGAAGATTATTCAAAACCATTTACATTTTTAATGGATGCATCAATGTTAGGTGTGGGTGTTGGATTTGATACAAAGGGTGCAGGTGAAATAGTAGTTAAAGGTGTAAATTGGGATAGAAAACAAGAAAAATTTGTTATACCAGATACTCGTGAAGGTTGGGTAGAATCACTTCGTTTATTATTAGAAAGTAATTTTCATGGAACTGCACCAGTTGTATTTGATTATAGTAAGATAAGAAAAGCTGGTGAACCTATTAAAGGATTTGGTGGAGTTTCAAGTGGACCTGAACCATTACAAGAAGTACATGATAGTATCAGAAGTGTATTAAAAAAGAACAGTGGTTCACCAATCACAATTACCACAATTGTTGATATTATGAATCTTATAGGAAAATGTGTTGTAGCAGGTAATGTAAGACGAACAGCAGAGATTGTATTCGGTGACCCAGAATCAGATGAATATTTAGATTTAAAAAATTATAAAGTAAATAAACATAGAGAACAATATGGTTGGACATCAAATAATTCAATCTTTGCAGAATTAGGTATGGATTATACTGATGTATGTAAGAGAATTGTTGATAACGGAGAACCTGGATTTGCATGGTTAAAGAATATGAGAAAATTCTCTCGTATGCAAAATGGTGGTGATAATAAAGACCACCGAGTTGCAGGTGGAAATCCCTGTTTGGAACAATCATTAGAAAGTTATGAGTTATGTTGTCTTGTTGAGACTTTTCCAAATAACCACGATTCATTAGAGGACTATAAAAGGACACTTAAATATGCCTATCTGTATGCCAAAACAGTAACACTTGGTAAAACACATTGGCCAGATACTAATAGAGTTATGTTAAGAAATAGACGTATTGGATGTTCAGTAAGTGGTGTTGCACAATTTATTACAAAACATGGAATGGAAGAATTGAGAAAGTGGTTAGAAAAAGGATATAAAACAATTCACGAGTGGGATAAACAATATAGTGATTGGTTTGCAGTACCTAAATCAATAAAAACTACTTCAGTTAAACCTAGTGGAACAGTTTCATTATTAGTAGGAGCGACACCTGGAATGCATTATCCTGAGTCAAGATTTTATATACGTAGAATGAGATTATCAAATCATTCAGAATTAATAGAGCCGTTGAAAAAAGCAGGTTACAAACTAGAACCAGCATTTGGTTCAGAGGATACTACAATGGTTGTAGAAGTTCCAGTAGATGTAGGTGAGGGGATTAGAACTGCGGCTGAATTATCAATCTGGGAACAGTTTAGTTTAGCCGCATTCTTACAACGACATTGGGCAGATAACCAAGTTAGTTGTACGGCAACATTCGATCCAGAAACAGAAGCAGAAGAATTACCTCACGTGTTGAACTATTTTCAATATAGATTAAAAGGTATATCGTTATTACCAAGACACGAGTTAGGTGCTTACAAACAAATGCCTTACGAAGCAATTACAGAGAAAGAATATAATAAACAAGTTAAAAAACTTGGACATTTAAGTTTTGTAGGAGTTGAGGGTGAAGAGGCAGAAGTAGATAAATTCTGTAACAATGACATATGTGAAATTCCGGGAGAATTGATAAAAAACACTTGACTTGTATTGGTTTATTTCGTATATTCATATATCACAAATAGGGACTTCCTAATCTAAATGTATCAAAATATATATTATGACAGAAGAGTAAATAAAATGCATATTTGGGACGATAAGTTTGGACATCAAACTTTTCGTTACAAGAAGTATGCTTATGTAAAAAACAGAACTGGTAATTATGTTTCCTTATATGGAGATAAGTTAAAAAGAATAAATTCTTGGGATCCAGAACAACCTGATTTATTTGAATCAGACGTAAACCCTGAAATAAGAGTGTTAGTAGATAATTATACTGATTCAGATGACGCTTCTATTGGACATAAAGTAATGATATTTGATATAGAAGTAGAAGTTACAGATGGGTTTCCCAATATTCAAAAAGCAGAAAATAAAATAACTTCAATTGCATTTAATGACCCTATACTTGGTAAATATTTTTGTTATGTATTAGATTCTCATAATAAATTAAGTTCAAGTAATAAAGTTGACACTATAGTGGCGTTTAAAGATGAATATGATTTATTGAATGCATTTTTTAAAAAGTATATGGAAATTCAACCCACTATTTTAACTGGTTGGAATGTAGAATTTTTTGATGTTCCTTATTTGTATAACAGAGCATCACAAGTTGTAGGTCGTACAGTTGCTAATTTATTATCACCTATTAATATTGTTCAATGGAGTGATTTTCAGAATAGATATAAAATAGCAGGTGTAAGTATTTTAGATTATTTAGCTTTATATAAAAAGTATACATTTAGTCAACGACCATCATATAGATTAGATGCTATAGGTGAATATGAAGTTGGTGAAAAGAAAGTTGAGTATGAAGGAACACTTAATGATTTATATGAAAATGATTTAAATAAGTTTGTAGAGTATAACTTACAAGACGTAAAATTAGTTAAAAAGATAGATGATAAATTAAATTTTATTGAAATATCAAGAGGTTTGGCTCATCTAGGTCATTGTCCATATGAAGATGTATTTATGAGTTCACGATATCTTGAAGGGGCCATATTAGTTTATTTAAGAAAGAACAATATTGTAGCTCCGAATAGACGTAAAAAAGGTGAAAATAGTAAATTAAAAAAGTTTGAAGGTGCTTATGTACAAGAACCTCAAAAGGGTAAACACGATTGGGTATATGATTTAGATATTACATCAATGTATCCGTCTTGTATTATGTCGTTAAACATTTCACCTGAAACTAAACTTGGTAAGATAGAAGGTTGGAACCCTGAAGAGTTTTTAAAAAAAGATAACAAGAAAACATATTCACTCACTCAAGATGGAAATGTATTGAATAGATATACAGAAACAGAATTAAAACGTATGATGGATAACGAACAAATAGGAATTGCCACAAATGGTGTAATGTATCGTTCAGATAAAGATGGGTTATTACCAGCGTTATTAAGAAAATGGTTTGATGAAAGAGTTGAATACAGAAAGTTATCAAGAAAGTTTCACGAAGAAGGTGATAAAGAAAAATCAGATTACTTTGATAGACGACAATATCTTCAAAAAGTTGTTTTAAATAGTTTATACGGAGTACTTGGACTTCCAGCATTTAGATTTTATGATTTAGATAATGCAGAAGCTGTAACGTCTACTGGTCAATCTCTAATTAAGTTTACAAGAAAGATAGGTAATGTATTTTACAATAGAGAGTTAGATGACACAAAAGACCATTGTATTTATATTGATACTGATTCAGTTTTCTATTCAGCGTTACCATTAGTTAAAAATAGATTTCCTGATTTAGATGTTAAGAGCGAAGATAGAATGTCAAAAGCTATTTTAGAGGTAGCAAGTGAAGTACAAGTATATTTGAATAAAGGTTATGATTATTTTGCTAAGAAGTTTTGTAATTTAGATAAACATAGATTTGATATTAAACAAGAAGTTATAGCTAAGAGTGGACTGTTTGTTACTAAGAAACGATATGGACTTAAAATTATTAACGATAATGGTAAAAAAGTTAATAAAATGATGATTAAAGGTTTAGATACAGTTCGTTCAAGTTTCCCTACAGCTATGAGAGAAATGTTAAGTAAAGTATTAGAAGATATTTTGATGGATGTTCCTAAAGAAAAGTTGGATGAGTTTATTATTAACTTTAAAGATAGTATGAAACTTATGGATTTTAATAAAATAGCTATTCCAATTAGTGTAAAAGGATTACGAAAATATAAAAATGTAGATGGAGACATATTTAAATCACATAAATTAGGAACACCAGTACACGTAAAGAGTGCTCTATACTATAATGATTTTTTAAAGTATAATAAAATATCAAGACAATATTCTGGAATACATAATGGTGATAAGATTAAATGGGTATATTTAAAACAAAATCCATTAGGATTAAATACTATAGCATATAAAGGTCACGAAGACCCAAAAGAAGTATTAGATTTTATTAGACAGTATATAAATCCTGAGAAATTATATAAACAAGCTTTACATAAAAAGATAATGATGTTATATGAAGCTCTTGGTTGGGGTGAACCTACAGATGCTTCTAAAACAATAGAAAGATTTTTTTGATTTTAAGAAAACAGACTTATATATATGTATATATGGTTATAAATAATAGGAGAAGTTATAATGAATAAACAAAAGTTAGTACGCTTTATTAACAAATATCATTTGAATGGTATAGCAGATTCAGTAGTATTAAAGAGTAATTTAAATGACCAAAAAATATCTACCAGATTTGTATCTGGAGATAAAACTTTACTAGGTAAGGTAGAGATGGCTAATTGGAATTTTGAAGATGCAAATATTGGAGTTTACACTACTGAACAACTATTAAAGTTATTGAGTGTTTTGGATGAAGATATTAGTGTTTCTGTAACAAAATCTGGTGATAAATCAATTTCAATGAAAGTGTCAGATGCAGGATCTTCAGTAAATTATATGTTAAGTGACCCATCTATTATCAATGAACCACCAAAGTTACAAAATATTCCTAACTTTGAACTTAGTATAAACATGACACCTTCAGTAATTAATAAATTTATATCTGGTAAATCAGCTTTACAAGACACAACAACTTTTACAGTTATTACTGATGAATCATCTACAAGATTAGTTATAGGATACTCTTCAGTAAATACAAATAGAGTTAATATACCAGTAGTTACTTCAGAGTTTAGTTCAATTGATAATGTTTCTTTTAATGCAGACTATTTTAGTAATATATTAGTTGCTAATAAAGAATGTGAAAGTGCTTTCTTACAAGTTAGTAGTGAAGGATTAGCTAAAATTAATTTTAAAATAGATGACTATACTTCCACATATTGGTTAGTCGCAACAAGTGAAGTTGATTAATGTCTAATTATATATGGGTAGAAAAATATAGACCTTCAAGTCTTGATACTTATATTGGTAATGAACATCTTAAAAGTAAAGTTGATATTTATTTAGAGAGTGGTGATTTACCACATCTTTTGTTATATGGCAAAGCTGGTACAGGTAAAACTACTCTAGCTAAGATACTTGTTAATAATATAGAATGTGATTATCTTTACATTAACGCTTCTGATGAAAATAGTGTAGATACTGTTCGTAATAAAGTTAGACAATTTGCTTCAACCGTTGGTTTTAAAGATTTAAAAGTAATTATCTTAGATGAGTGTGATTATATTACACCGAATGCTCAAGCCGCTCTTCGTAATTTGATGGAAACGTTTAGTAAACATTGTAGATTTATATTGACCTGTAATTATGTTGAAAGAATAATAGACCCAATACAGAGTCGCTGTCAATCATTTCAAGTTATTCCACCATCTAAGAGTGAAGTTGCGAAACACTTACATAATATTTTAGTTCAAGAAAATGTTATGGATTCTATGGAAGATATAAAAGTATTAGTAGATAGTGGTTATCCAGATATACGTAGAGTTATTAATTCAGCTCAAAGAAACGTTGTTAATGGTCAACTTAAATTAGATACTTCAAGTATTATACAGAATGATTATAAGTTAAAATTATTAAAGATTTTAGAAACACAAGATAAGAAAACTGCATTTAAAGATATAAGACAGTTATTAGCAGATAATAAAATTACAGATTTTGCTGACTTATTTCGCTTATTATATGACGAAGTAGATGGATATGGAAAAGGTCACGTAGCAGAATGTATTTTGATTGTAGCGAGATATGAATTGTCAGATAGTCAAGTAGTTGATAAAGAAATCAATGCTATGGCTATGATAATAGAACTATTAGGAGTTATAAAATAATGAATGAAAAATATTGGGGTGAAGTTACAAAGACATCTAAGAAAGCCGTACAGAAAGCTGGTGATGAAAAACATATATCAGTACATGAAAATAAGATTTATTATTATTCTGGAGTAAATAGAGATAGTGTATCCGAACTCAATAAAAAGATAGGCGAATTAGAATCTAAAAGTTTAACGTTAACACATAACTTAGATTTAAAACAACCACCAAATCTAAAAATATTTATCAATTCAGGCGGTGGTTCAGTAGTAAGTGGTATTTCATCAATGGATACAATACTGAGAACAAAAGTTCCAGTGCATACTTATGTGGATGGATTTGCAGCAAGTGCAGCTACCTTTCTATCAGTGGTGGGTGAGAAGAGATTTATGAGTAGAAACTCTTATATGTTAATTCATCAATTATCTTCTCAATTGTGGGGAAAATATTCTGAAATAGAAGATGAGAAAAAGAATTTAGATTTAATGATGGAAACAATTAAAAATGTTTATAGGGAATATACACAAGTTCCTATGAATAAAATAGATGAAATTTTAAAACACGATTTATTATGGGATGCTAAACAATGTTTAGAATACGGATTAATAGATGAAATTATTTAAACAATACAAACAACAGGAGAAGTAAAATGGCAACAGCTAAAGAACTACACGCAAAAATCAAAGAACACTTTGAGGAATTTAATAATAATCACGAAATACATGCTGAAAAAGGTAACAAAGCAGCTGGTGGTAGAGCAAGAAAAGCTATCGGTGAGATTAAAAAACTCGTTACTGAATATCGTAAAGCGTCAGTAGCTGAATCAAAGTAATAAGGAGATGTAAATGAGTACAAAACCTATGAAACCTCTAAAGAAACCTCAATCAGCACAAGTTCAAGTTGATTTAAGAGATGCAGAAACAATTAAATGTAGTAGTTGTAATAACTATTTATTTATAACATCATTCATACTAAAAAGATTATCAGCTATAGTATCACCAAACGGACAAGAAGCACTTATTCCAGTACAAGTTTATAGTTGTGGAAATTGTGGTCAAGTTGCTGAAGGATTTTTAGAAGGTAGTGGTTTAGAAGAAGAAATAAAGTCAGATAAATTTCCAAGTTTGGACATATGAGTGAAAAAAGAAAATCAATATTTTCAGGTAAATCTTCTGCAGGAAAAGGAGATTCGCCGAGAAAAGGTGTCAGTATAGATGAGTGGGGAAAGAAGTGGGAAAAAATCTTTGGTAAAAAGAAAAAGTCTGTTCGATCACATAAAACAGATAACAGCGGTTCAAAGCCCTAATTATTGGGAAGAGATATCAGACGAAGATAAGAAGACTTGGTCTAATTATATGACTCATAGATTTTTGTCTATGAAGATGGAATGGGTTGATTTAGTAAATGAATTACAAAAATATAATTTGCAACCCAAAGATTTATACAAATTATATACCAACGTATTACCTAAAGGTAAACAATGGTTAAAATATATTAAAAGGAGAAATCAAATGGAATATCCAAATTGGTTAGTCAATGTAGTAGCTAATGAAGAACAAGTTAGTAAAGAAGAAGCATATGAAATGGTTGGTATGTACATGCTCACAGAAGGTGGTATGTTAGAATTAGGACAACTTGCTCAGAAATGGGGCATTGAACCTAAAAAGATAGAAGAAGCTGGTTTAAATGTTCTTGGTACTGTAGGTGGATATACTGCAGGTAATGTAGAATGAAAGTTATAAAAGATTCTAAGAATATGTCTAAAGTAGCTAAAGTTGAATCAGTTATAGAACAAATGGAACGAGAGTGGCCTGAAATGACTAAAGAGTTCAAGAAGATTCAACGAGAACAATATGAGTTATTTTTACATAAACAACACGATTATGGTCCAGGTAATATTTCTGTAGGTACACAATTACAAACATCTGAAGAAGTAAAGTTATCACTTACTGGTTTATGGTTTAGAATGAATGATAAGATACAACGACTAAAGAATTTGTTAATGAGTGGTCGTGATAACGCAGTAGAAGGTGAAACAGTTGAGGATGCTTATCTTGATGTTTCAAATTATGGAATTATGGCTACAATAGTTGGTCGTGATAAGTGGGGAAAGTAATGAACCAGAAGTTTGGAGATTTATTTGCCAAGTTCTTATTTATATTTTTTATATGGACAATTATAGCATTCTTTTTTGATATAGGTTATTAAAGATATGAAACGAATAAGTTATAGTCAATATAATCAATGGGTTACTTGTCCACATAAGTGGAAGTTAAACTATATTGACGGGTTAGGCGAATATACTGATAGTATTCATACTTTGTTTGGTACAAGTATGCACGAAGTGTTACAAACATATCTTACTGTAATGTATAATGATACTATTAAAATGGCAGATGCTCTTCCATTAGATGAAATGTTATTACATAGAATGAAAACAAATTACACTCAAATTATGGAAAGAAATGGTGGTGAAGTTTTTTGTGAACAAGAAGATATGGAAGAATTTTATTCACATGGAATGACTATTTTAGAATGGTTTAAAAAGAAACGAAATATGTATTTCAGTAAAAAGAATTACGAATTAGTTGGTATTGAAGTTCCTATTGAATATGAGTTACCGAATAAGATTAAATTTATAGGTTATATGGATGTAGTATTACATGACACGTTTAGAGATAGATATAAAATCATAGATATTAAAACTTCTACAATGGGTTGGAATAAGTATATGAAAGCTGATAAGAATAAAACAGACCAATTATTATTATATAAACAGTTTTATGGAGCTGAAAATAACATATCTACGGATAAAATTGATGTAGAATATTTTATTGTAAAACGTAAGTTATATGAAAAGGTAGATTTCCCACAACGTAGAGTTCAGACATTTCAACCTGCTAGTGGTAAACCAAGTATAAATAAGTTAATGAATAATTTAAATCAGTTTTTAGATGAATCTTTTATTGATGGAGAATATAACGTAGAACATACTTATATAAAACAACCATCTAAGAAAAATTGTAGGTTTTGTGAATTTAATCAAACGGAACAATGTGATGCAGGAGTCAAGTAATGTTATCTAAAGTAAGTTTAAGACTGAAGTTATCAGATTTTATTAATACTGATATAGAAGAAAATGTCATGAATAGAATAAATCAAATTCATAGTGAGTTACACATTATAGTATCATTATATTTATGGTTTGAAGAAGATGAAATAACTAGTAAAGATTTAAAAAACTTTTTAATGAGATGGGAAGATAAATTATCATTCAAAACAGTTGTCAAACAAGGACACAAACTTCAGGTTAATGATTATATATTTTTTGATATAATACCTACTAATGTATCAGATAGTGATATATCTAAAAGATTTACATATAAGTATACAGATGTTAATAAGATTTTAAATGGATTAAAAGAATTTTATAATGTTACTAAGTTCACAACTTCAGAAAAACCGATTAAAAGACAAAAGAGAAATGACTACGAAGATTAAAATTGGTATAGTGGGTAGTAGAGGTTATACTAATAAACAAAAAGTAAAAGATTTAGTATTTGAAATAAAAGAAAAGTATGGTGATGAAGTAGAAATAGTTAGTGGAGGACAACAAGAAGGTGCTGATGGATTTGCTAAAAAGTTTGCATTAGAATTTGATATGGAGTATGTTGAATTCCCACCCGCACATTATAGATGGAATATGCATTGTAAATTACCAGCTTCACAGTATGATAGACCATACTATGTTACAAATTATTTTAAAAGGAATAAACAGTTAGCAGAATATAGTGATATAATTGTAGCATTTATACCTAAAGGAGTTGAATCAAGAGGTACTATGAATACGATTCATCACGCAGAAAAGCAAAAAAAATTGATTAAAATATTAGATTAATATATATTTATATATGTATATATTAGAGGTTTTTTTATGGAGTACAAATTAACGTCAGTTAAGATACTGAAAGAGTTATATAGAAATTTTAAGGTAAAGACATTAGATGACGAATTTACATTACAAAAATTAGTAAATCGTTCAATGGATTTATATGTTTTAGATACAAAGTTTAAGGATAAAATACAATCCTATGATAATTTAATACAAAGTGGGAGTAGATTATGAATTTGAGAGATGACCTATTGAGAGCTAGTAAAAAACATTTTGAAGCTCATATTGAAAAACATAGAGTTAACATTGAAAATATGTTAAATAATTCAGTAGGTGTAGGAGACCACCCTGATGTGATGGACAGTATAGAAAAAGAACTTGAAGTTATGGCAGCTTATGCCGACAAGTTAGAAATGTTAGATTACTTTGATGTGTCTTTGCAAAGTAAAGAATTATTAAACGGTTAGAGGTTTTAATGGATAAGAAAAAGATTTTATTACTATCAGATGATTTAAGAATGTCTTCTGGTGTAGGTACAATGTCAAAAGAATTTGTATTAGGGTCAGTTCATCATTATGATTGGGTCCAAATGGGTGGAGCGATAACACATCCAGAAGAAGGTAAAGTTGTGAATATGGATGATACAGTAAAAAATGAATCTGGTGTTGAAGATGCCTCATTGACAATATATCCTATAAGTGGTTATGGTAATCAAGAAATTTTAAGAACTATATTGGCAAGAGAAAAACCAGATGCTATTCTACACTATACAGACCCAAGATTTTGGCGTTGGTTATATGAAATGGAACATGAAATTAGGCAGGAGATGCCTATTTTTTATTATAATATATGGGACGATTGGCCAGCTCCACATTATAATGAATTCTTTTATGAATCTTGTGATTTAATTATGAATATATCTAAACAGACAGTTGCTATTGTAAATGATGTTTGGAAGAAGAATCCACCTGACGATTGGCAAGTTACATATTTACCACATGGAGTAAGTACTAAACATTTTTATCCGATTAGTGTTTTTGATAAAGAATTTGAATCAGTAAAGGATATGAAAAAACAACTTACAGATGATAATGTTGAATTTATAATGTTTTATAATAATAGAAATATTCGTAGAAAAATGCCAGGTGATGTTGTTCTGGCATTTAAAACATTCTGTGATATGTTACCAAAAGAAGAAGCTGATAAATGTGCGTTATTAATGCATACTCAACCGATAGATGAAAATGGAACTGATTTACCAGCAGTATGTGAAGCTATATGTCCAGAATATAAAGTATATTTTAGTGATAGAAAATTAGAACCAAACCAATTGAATTGGTTATATAACATAGCAGACGTAACAGTTAATATGGCTTCAAATGAAGGATTTGGTTTAGGAACTTGTGAATCTTTAATGGCAGGAACACCAATTATTCTAAATGTTACTGGTGGGATGCAAGACCAATGTGGATTTAGATTAAAAGACAAACACGTAACAGCCGAAGATTACAATGAAATAAAATCATTTCATGATGATAGAAAGTGGAAAGACCACCCTGATTTAACTTGGGGTGAATGGGTAAAACCAGTCTGGCCTTCTAATCGTTCAATGGTAGGGTCACCACCAACACCATATATTTTTGATGATAGGTGTAGGTTTGATGACGTAGCACAAGCTATGAAAGATTGGTACGATGAAGGTCCAGAAAAAAGAGAGAAATGTGGCCAAAAAGGAATTGAGTTTGTTATGCGAGATGATGTTATGATGTCAAGCGAAGCAATGAGTCAGAACTTCATAGACCATATGGATAGAGCATTTGATAATTGGAAACCAAGAAAACGTTATAGTATTTTTAAAGCGTAGGAGTTATAATGAGTAAACCGTTATGTTTAGTAACAGCACCAGTCGCGACGAGAAGTGGATATGGTGCTCACAGTAGAGATATATGTAGAGCATTAATTAAATTAGATAAATATGATGTAAAAATTTGGGCAGTAAGATGGGGGAATACACCAATGAACGCTCTTACAGAAGGTGATCCTAATGATGATATTATTATTAGTAGACTATTAGAAAATCCAAATTTACCTAAACAACCAGATTTACATATACATATTGTTATACCTAATGAATTTCAACCAGTAGGTAAATATAATATTGGAATTACTGCAGGTTTAGAAATGACAGCATGCCCACCACAATGGCTTGAAGGCATGAATAGAATGGATATTAATATAGTACCATCTAATTTTGTAAAGGGAATAATGAATGATATTAAATTTGATATTCAAGATGATAAAACTAATCAGAAACAAGGTGAATTAAAAAATGAAAAACCAATAGAAGTTTTATTTGAAGGAACTGATACAAATATTTTTAAAAGAACAAATGAATTTTCAAAGGAATTTGTAGATGAAATGAAAAAAGTTGACGATACTTTTAATTTTTTATATGTCGGTCACTGGTTACAAGGTGGTTTAGGTAAAGATAGAAAAGATACTGGAATGTT
>Ga0208408_1000844_pt1 | contig 18620 bp, 15 predicted proteins | sample ETNtaG_4_FD_185776 | JGI IMG/M metagenome (GOLD analysis project Ga0208408, IMG submission 185776) | Marine microbial and viral communities from oxygen minimum zone, Eastern Pacific Ocean - ETNP201406SV67 (SPAdes) (version 2) | ecosystem: Environmental > Aquatic > Marine > Oceanic ... | reverse complement strand
GGACATTCAGGGTGCGGCTTGCCTAGGAATCATCGAAAAAGGACAAACCCAACACGGGCTTGCCATGGGCCAGGCGGTCATCGGAAGCATCATCGATTTGCAACTTACTTGGAACAAGCCTGTGGGATTGGGCATCATTGGACCTGGGGCTGAACCTGAGCACATCGGGCCTCGATTGGAACCTCATGCTCGAGCCGCCATAGCAGCCATTTCTTCGATGTCCTGATTGTGTTTGGTCACTGTCAAGATTGAAGAGTTGTCGCGCGCGCCGACAACCTATGGGCGAGGATGTGCGCAACGTCATCATCATTGGTTCAGGACCTGCTGGTTACACCGCTGGGCTTTACACAGCCCGAGCGATGCTCAATCCACTGATGTTTGCAGGGTACATGTCCGGTGGGCAACTCATGCTGACCAGCGACATCGAAAATTTCCCAGGTTATCCAGAAGGGATTGGTGGCCCAGAGATGATGATGGATTTGCGAGCACAGGCTGAGCGCTTTGGTCTTGAGGTTCAAGACCGAAATGTTGGGAGTGTTGATTTCAGTTCACGTCCATTCAAAGTTGAGACAGAAGGAGAGGAGTTCTTTGCTCATGCCATCATCATCTGTACAGGGGCTGAAGCGATTTGGCTCGGCGCTGAAGGAGAAGAAGAACAGAAAGGACGGGGCATTTCAACATGTGCAACTTGTGATGGGGCCTTCTTCCGAGATGAAGAAATCATTGTCATCGGTGGTGGCGATTCTGCCATGGAAGAAGCAACCTTCCTGACACGATTTGCTTCGAAGGTGACCCTCTTGCATCGCCGAGATGTGTTCAGGGCGTCCAAGGTCATGCATGACAGGGCAGCCAATCACCCAAAAATCGAAATCCAGACCTTCCGCCAAGTGAAGAAATGGTTGTCGGATGAAAAAGGATTGACGGGTGCCATCCTAGAGGATCCTCGTGATGGAACTGAACATGAAATTTCCTGCACGGGTGCATTCATTGCAATTGGACACAAGCCGATTACTGAATTCCTGGGAGGCCAAGTAGAGACTGATGACGAAGGTTATCTCATCCATAGAGAACATTCGATGACCAATGTGCCAGGTGTTTTTGCAGCAGGTGATGTGGTTGATACACGCTACAAACAAGCGATTACCGCAGCCGGACTGGGTTGTCAGGCTGCAATAGATGCAGAACGTTGGCTTGAAGAGAACCATCATCAATAATGAACATAAACAGAAACAAGTGAGGGGATAGTATGCAACCCGGGCCTGGAAATCCCCAACCTCAAAATTACCAACCTCAAAATCCCCAGCCTCAAAATTACCAACCTCAAAATTACCAACCTCAAAATCCCCAGCCTCAAAATTACCAGCAACAACACTACCAGCAACAAACACAGCACGTTCACAATCAACAGTACATGGGTCAACCTGGAACTGTAGTTGTACATGGACAAAATACAGCGGCACAAGCTGGCGCTGCAGCAGGAATTACTGTCATTGTCGTCATTGTTGTAATCGCAGTCATCGTCGTACTTGCGGGAGTTCTGTATGTATGGGCAAATAGCATTGCAAGTGAGCCCGCATATGATGTTTCAATCACAATTGGAGCCGAACCACAATGGGGATCAAGACAAATCGCTTGTTATTCAACTGAAAGTGTGATTGATCCCGGTGAATATTATGCATGTTCATTTGGATTAAATGATGATGGTGAATTAGACATCTCTGTTGATGTCGGCAATGGTGCGTCTGTCGACATTTATACAATGACTGAGTCGAACTATTACAATTGGGTGAGAGGGGACAATTTTGACTACTTTTACAGTTTAAGCAGTACAAATATTAATTCTGAATATCTCGTTGGAAACTTGGATGGCGGCCAAGATTATGTGGTTGTCGTTGTCAATAGTTGAGAATGATTTACCTAGTAAATTGATTGGGGTTTCCTTCTGAATTCGATAAGTCCCTTCAACAAGGAACAAATACCACAATAGGGACCACCTAGCATGCAGCCTGACCCTCGTTTTCAGCAACAGCAACAGCAACATTTTCAGCAACAGCAACATTATCAGCAACAACAGCAACAGGTTCCTGTTCAACAATATGGGGCACAACCAGGGGCTTTAATTGTACATGAGCAAGATGGAAGAGGGCCATTATTTGTTGTAATTATTGTTGTAATTGTCGTTGTTGTTCTTGTTGCAATGGTTGTACTTTCTGGTGTTCTGTATGTGTGGGCAAACAGCCTCGCTGCAGACCAGCCAGAAAGTGGAACACGCAACAGTTACACAGCAGACGATGCAAGCGCAGAGACAACCAATGGTTACTATGATCAACTAATCAGCATGCGCTGGAGCCATGCAGAGGACGACCTAAACTGGGCGTTCGTAGTGATGAAGCTAAGTGTTGGTGACTACACATACGATTGCGCAAAGGATACAAGTGCAGACTGCATAATTGGACAAGATGGAAATGATGACAACGTCTGGGAAACCGACGAGTTCCTAACCCTATCAGAGAACAACGCAGCAATCGCTGGCGGATCTGGTGCCACATACATCGAGATCTATGTCACATACCGTGGCACAGCTGTTGCTGGTGACAACAGTGTTTATGTCTCCTGATAATTTCAGAATATCGACCTAGCAGGGTTGAAAGTCAAAACCCCTAGCGAACTTCATGGAGGAACTATCCCCTGAGGACAGGGCCCGCTATGCGCGTCATCTCACATTGCCTCAAATTGGTGTTGATGGACAATCTCAACTCAAGGCATCCAGAGTATTCTGTGTAGGGGCAGGAGGACTCGGCTCCCCTGCCTTACTATACCTTGCAGCAGCCGGTATCGGGCATCTGTCAATCATCGATGATGACAACATTGAGCGAAGCAATCTCCAGCGCCAAATTCTCCATGCTGACGAAGATGTGGGCGCATCCAAAGCGGAATCGGCAATGCTGCGATTGAGAGAACTGAATCCATCGATTTCAATAGAAGTTCACCCTCAGAGATTAACCTCAGAAAATGCTCTAAAACTCATTGAAGGACACGATTTAGTCGTCGATGGAACCGACAATATTCCGACTCGATATTTGGTCAACGATGCTTGTGAATTGCTTCAGATACCTTGGATATATGGGAGTATTTACAGATTTGAGGGACAGGTTTCTGTCTTCAATTTGGAAGGAGGTCCCACATACAGGGATTTGTTTCCCACACCACCGCCTCCTGAATCTGTTCCCTCGTGTGAGGATGGAGGGGTTCTCGGAGTTCTTCCAGGTGTAATCGGTTCAATCCAAGCCACTGAAGCGATCAAAGTGTTGCTTGGAATTGGAGAACCATTGCGTGGAAAGTTGCTAATTTACGATGCACTGGAAATGTCCATGCGTACATTGGGATTTTCAGTTATCGAAAGAGACCCTGTGACTGAACTCATCGATTACGAAGGATTCTGTGGGATGACGAAAGTGAAAATGCCATTTGCTGAAATTACCCCAACCCAATACTCAGCACGACGAGAACAGGGTTGGGCCCCATTATTCATTGACACCAGAAATGGAACTGAAGCAAGTATTGTCACACTACCAAATACAGATGGATTAATTCCTCACGAGGAAATTCTAACTGCAAATTTACCCAAAAATCGTGACATTGTATTCTACTGCCGGAGTGGGGGTCGTTCCGCCATGGCAGCCTATGCACTTTCACAAATCGGTTATGATTCATCCAAATTGTTCAACCTTGCTGGTGGCATCCACGCTTGGCACTCGGAGATTGATTCATCGGTTCTGAAGTACTAATCCTTACACCAATTCAATGACCATGTTCAAAGGTCGTCGATAACGGCCGTAGGCCGTTCAAATGGCATCCGTAATCGTCGCAGATGAGCAGGAGGGGCGTCGCAACCTCCTTGCAGGCACTTTGGAACGAGAGGAATACTCTGTGACAAGAGCTGGCACATTACGCCAATGTGAGGGAACTGCACTGGCCACAATGCCTGATGTAGTACTCCTTGACGGTGAGTGGAAAACTGGAGATGCGATTGATGCAGCAAGTCGACTTTCCTCAGACCCCGAATTTGCATTGAAGTGCCGAATTGTCATTTTGTCCAAAAATATGGGTGAGGAATACTTGGTTTCTGCCGCAAAAGCAGGTGTTTCCGAAGTACTTGGGAAACCTGTCGACATGAACAAATTACTAGTTCAATTGGATAAACATGCGAAGAAGCTCTTCGTCGAGCCACCCGCAAAAATCAGAACTGGGAGTGGTTCCGGATTTTTCGAGGTCAGCGTCACACCAGGCGACCCCTCTTGGTCACTTCCGATATTGCAAGAATTATTGGGCGAGGGGGCAATTGATACCGCGTTTGTTGGCGACCTTGTTTCACGAATGGATGAAGAGATCGAAATCGGCCATGATGTTTTGGAACGCCTCCTCAGAATGGCTTTCGATGAATTGATTTTAGGTGCTGAAGTTGGCGTTGATATTGATGAGGACCTTCCTGAAGAAGAACGTGAGGCTGCCATTGCCGAAGCGAAGGCTGAACGAAGATCACGACTCATCGACGCCATGGAATCCCAGGCAGAAATCATCGAAGGTGAGTTGGATGAACAATTGGAGCGGCTCATGGACCCACCCGATAAAGTCGCCATACTGACCGAATTTACAGGAATGGTCCCTGTCGACCCGAATACTCTGAGGATGACTAGATTATCGATGGAAATCATCAGAGATCTCTTCTGGGACATGGGCATTCCTGTTCGAGAGCATTTGGGAATCTATTCAACCCAGTTGGAAGATGCCCAACAAATGGTTGTCGATTGCCTTGATGCACTTCCAGAGGCCCCTGATGAAGAGGAATGATAATGTCTACAATTTCAACTGCCCCTCGGGATTTGGGATTGGGTAAACGAAGAGGATATGTCAAGCATCTTCGGCAAAGTCAACTTGGAAAACACCGATGGAGAATTGGTTTGGGACTGATTTTCGTTGCCACTTGTATTGTATGTGGGTTTTTCCTTTGGAAGAACCAAGATAATGTAATTCAATTATTCGATAATGCTGGCCCATGGGGGGCAATCGGATTCATAGTGGGTCTTTCTATAGCAATTATATTGTTGCTCCCAACACCCTTTATCAAAATCTTTGGCGGTGCCATATTCCCACTCCATATTGCAATTATTGTCAATTTTGTCGGTACTATGTTAGGAGGCATTGGAGCCTTCCTCTTTGGGCGCTGGTTATTCAGAGACGGATTGGTTGAAGCAATTTCAAACAATGATAAATTACAGAAAATCGATGCGGCTATGGGTGAAGAAAGTATGCAAATTTCCGTTTTGGTTCGTCTTTCGCCATTGATCCCAGATGAATGGTTGAACTATATTTTGGCAGCTGGGCCGATTAATCTCAAGACTTTCTCAATCTCTAACTGTGCGAGTATCATCTATTGTTTGGTGTATTCCTATTACGGCTGGGCATTTGGGCAAATTGCACTCAAAGAAGGAGGTTTGTCCGCATTCTCCGAGTCATCTGGCGCCCTGATAATGATGGTATTGGGCATTATTGCAACAGTTGTTGCCACGGTGATAGTTACACGCGTCACCATGAAGGCACTTCAGGACGCAATTGACGGAGAGGTGGCCGTATAATGTCCGAAGGAAGACACCCGAATCCTTTGTATCCCACACTACGGTCGATAGTTTCGGAGGAATTCGTTTGACGCAATCTGAACTACCTAAAATATGGGGCGTGGATTGGAAACCTCGAACCCATTTGGATTTCTCAATGGATGTCTCAATGGATGATTTGAAGGATGAACTAATCCGATTTATTGCGGAACGCCATGATGGTCATTTGCGTTTGATTGGATGGTTGTTTGGTGAGGTCAGTGAGGAGTATTCAACCAAGACACTTGATGGACCTGAATTTCATTTATTCAGTGAAGCCTTTGTCCAGAAACTCTCAGATAATCTCTCGGGTCGTGCAGAAGAAACTGGAATCATGACTACGGAAATCATCCCTCGACGAGGTGGTTTGCTACATTTGTCCCGCAGAACTCAACGCTTCATCCTAGATGTTCGACTATGTCTTCGACGAATCGCTCACGCAGCAACCGTGACAATTGACCAACGATTTGAATGGCAACGCTGGATGACTCGAACAAGAGAGTTAGATGGACATCTGAAAGACATTTTTGCCACGGGAGTCGCTACACCAGATGGTGGTACATTTGGAGGGAAAGGTTTCCGTTCTACTTGGCAAGAAGGGATTGTTGCCTGTGCAACTGCTCTGAATTTAGCCAAGGACCTACCTGCTGGTTCACGCCACACAGGAGATATTGTCGCACCGATGATTCGCGACATTGGATTGACAATGGCGATGGGGCAAACTCCCACTGACTTATTCGCAGCCCAAGTTGGAAAAGCCGAATCCAATATGGACGGAGGCCAAGATGGAGCAGGGGGAAGGGATCTTCACATTGGTGACATTACCCTAGGTGTACTACCACCCACTGCGCCTTTACCGATAGCCAGTGCAACAACAACAGGCATCGCATTGGCCAGTCAACGATTGGGAATGTCAAGATTCCAATTGGCACCAGTAGGGGAAGGTTGTTCATCGTCAGGGGAATTTTGGGAGGCTATGAACTTCGCAGGGGCCAGAGGATTACCAATTGCATTCATGATTCAAAATAATCAAATCGCACTCGATACATTTGTCGTTGGACAATCAGCAGCAGAGACATGGGGTGACAAAGGAATGGCAATGGGAATGCCTGCTTGGACAATCGATGGTTCCAATCCACAGAATTTCCATTCAAGTGTAGCTGTGGCTCGAGAATTTGCTTTGGATGGAGGGGGGCCCGTTTTGATTCATGTTGAAACCATGCGGGGCTGCGGGCATGCACATCACCATGATGATCTCTATCTGGGTGCTCCAAGTGGCACACCCCCCGGTTATGTCGACAGGGATTTACTGGCATATTGGGAAGCGAAAGACCCAGTTCCAAATCATCGCAAACTATTGCGGGCAATGGGCATTGAGGAAGCGACCCTCGCTGAAATGGAGGCGGAAGAGAAAGCCTACGTTGACCAAGGTAGGGCCATGATGGAAGCAATGCCTTGGCCTGAAGGTGACAGCGTTAGATTAGGAGTTACGTCTCTTCATGATGCAGATTCCCATCGTATGCAACTTGACAGGATTGCCAACCCAACATTGGATGCCGAACAAACTGTAGAGCCTGGAACAGTAACGCTAGATTTCTCTGACGAAGCAAATGCTTGGTCCTATTCTCGTGCTATCCAAAATGCGATGGTTGCCATAGCAGAGAGGTATGGTGCTTCAACCGTCTTCATGGGTGAAGACATGGAAGTTGCCGGTGCTTTCGGGATGAATATGCAACTCAAGAATCAAGGCCACTCTGATTTACTGCTCGATATGCCATTATCAGAAGCGGTCATTGTCCATGCTGCCACTGGTGCAGCCTTAGGTGGAATGCGACCTATGGCTGAAATTCAATTTGGTGGCTTCGCCGCTCTGGCGATGAATGCACTGATCAATAACGCCGCACAACTTCGTTGGAGATGGGGTGCTGATGTCCCCATGGTGGTCAGAATCCCACTTGGTGCTAAAACTCGCAGTGGACCGTTCCATGCGAACATGATTGAATCCTGGTTCATCAACGACCCTGGATTGGTAATCGTCTTCCCGTCCAATCCTCAAGACGCATACGACCTCTTGGTTGAATCTGCAGCACTGCCCGACCCAGTGGTATTCCTAGAGCATCTTGGAATGTATGGGCTCCGGGGTGGAATTACAGGATGGGGCGACAGAATCCATATGCAAGTAGATACTGAAACTGTTTCTAAGTTCGTCGAGTCAGGGAATACTTACAAACTAGGGAAGGCGAATGTTGTTCGAGGAGGAAGTGATGCTACAATTGTGACATGGGGCGCCATGGTTCACGTAGCACTCAAGGCGGCGGAAGCAATGTTATCTGAGGGTAAAGAAATCGAAGTCATCGACTTGCGTACCTTAGCACCATTTGATTCGGAGACTTGTGCGAATAGCGTTGCGAGAACTGGTCGTTTGGTAGTATTGCAGGAAGCCCAGTACACTGGTGCGCTAGGTCACACAGTCAGTAGTAGGATTCAGGAACAGTGTTTCTGGAGTCTAGAGGCACCACCAGTCGTCATTGGGGCGCTTGACACACCCGTTCCTTTCGCCCCAACATTAGAAGACCATACCATTCCAACAACGGAATTGGTTGTAGAACATCTACGAAATTTGTGTGCGTAAGGCTAAGAGAGAGAAACAGGTGGAAGATGCATGGTCGACTTCACATTGTCAGAAGAGCAACAGATGTTGCAGGAGCTTGCTCATGAATTTGCGATCGAAAATGTTCGACCCATGGCTGAGCATTGGGATGAGAATAGTGAGTTCCCAATGGAGGCGATTGAAGCCGCTCATGAATTGGGTCTGATGAATTTACACATCCCTGAAGAATACGGTGGAATGGGCATGGGGACCATGGATGAAGTCATTGTCCAAGAAGAGTTTGCTTGGGGCGACCCGGGCTTCGCTACAGCGGCCTATAGCAACGGATTGACTGCAGCACCGATTATCACAGGGGGCACTGAGGAACAGAAAGCGAAGTATCTAGGTAGACTCACTGAAGCACCTCGTATCGCAGCTTATGCCGTTACTGAACCAGGTGCAGGTAGTGATGTTGCGAGTATTCAAACCACGGCTGTCAAAGATGGCGATGACTACATCCTCAACGGGTCAAAAATGTGGATTACCGGGGCAGGGAAGGCTGACTGGTTCTTCGTTTTGGCCTATACAGACAAATCTGCGGGCTACAAAGGTATGAGTTCATTCATTGTTGAAGCCGGTTGGGATGGCGTCACGCTAGGAAAGAAAGAGACCAACATGGGTCAGCGTGCGAGTGATACTCGTTCAATTAATTTCGAAGATGTGCGAGTTCCTGCGGCCAATTTGGTCGGAGGTGTGGAAGGGAAAGGTTGGTTCAATGCAATGACTGCTTTCGACTTGAGTCGCCCAAACATCGCGGCTCATGCGACTGGAATCAGCCGAGCAGCATTCGAACATGCACTCCAGTATTCAGATGAGCGCGAAACCTTCGGCAAGAAGTTACACCAGCATCAGGCCATTCAATTCATGCTCGCAGACATGAAGACCAAGATTGAGGCCAGTCGAGCCTTAACTTGGAAGACCGCTTGGGAATCTGACAATGGTATCCGCAATACGGAGAGTGCAGCACACGCCAAGCGATTCGCTGCGGATACAGCCATGGAAGTCACCACAGATGCGGTCCAAATCTTCGGTGGCTATGGTTACTCAGAAGAATATCCTGTAGCACGATTAATGCGTGCCGCCAAAGTCATGCAAATCTACGAAGGTTCTTCGCAAGTTCAGAGAATGATCATCGGTCGTGAAATGACACGCGGACTCTGAGGTGAGGCAGTGCGGTGCATCGTTCTGGCCGCAGGGGCCAGTTCTCGAATGGGGCAACCGAAAGCCCTCTTGGAAATCGATGGTAAGCCACTGATTCAGCATCTTGTTGAGCGCTTGGAGACGCAAGGGTTGGAACCGGTCATCATAACAAACGCTGAGATTAGTGTAGATGTGTTGTTGGCATTGCCTGAACGGACCGTCGTCATCAACCCCAATCCCGATGCTGGACGTACAGGTTCCTTGCAGTGTGGACTGAAGCAAATTCTCGATACCAAGGGTGGCGAACGTGCATTCCGACTTCTCGTCGTGCCTGTCGATCGTCCCGGGTTTTCAGATGCAACCTTGCAACTGATGATGGAAAAGGAATGCTGTGCTTGCCCAGCCAAGGATGGTAGAGGGGGGCACCCACTGTTGTTAATGCCTGATGATGTGGCCACGATTCGAACAGCAGAACCGAACGTACCCCTGCGAGATTTATGCAAACCTGAACGATTCGAAGTGGACGATTTGTACCTTCATTTGAATCTAGACACCCCTGCTGACATCGAGGTCCTTAGGGACCTCGCAATTTGAAATTGGGTTTGACAACCGGATTCTACGTTGGGTATCCCGCGATTGTGCTTAAGAGGAGAAGGAATACCGAGCGGGCCAATGAGGAAGGTTTTGGTCGCTACATTTTGCGTTGCCTTGCTCATCTTCATGGTTCTACCAACCACCGTCTCAGTTCCGAATCACATCAATCTTGAGCAGGGTGATTCTGTAATTTCAGAAAGTTCGATTCGGTCAACCTCAACGGGGGCACTGGCTTGGGAATGGGCACAGAAGGCAGGAGGTTCAAGTGGGGATGACCAGAGTAATGCTGTCGCTGTCGATTCAAATGGTGATGTTTACATCACTGGTGCCTTTGAGCAAACAGCCACATTTGGCAGTACCACTCTAACCAGTGCAGGGAACGATGACATCTTTGTCGCCAAAATGAACAGTACCGGTCATTGGTTGTGGGCCGTTCAAGCAGGAGGAGTGTCCAATGATGAAGGAATGGATATTGCAATCGATTCTTCTGGAAATATATTCCTCACTGGGAAATTTCAGAATACTGCTCAATTCGGTTCTGACAGTATGACTGCTGGCCCCACATCGAATGATGATTTCTTCATCGCTAAACTTGACATGTGGGGCAATTGGAAATGGGTCGAGGGAGTAGATTGTCACAACAATGGCAGATGCTATGGGACCTCTGTCGCTGTGGACTCGTCTGGATATGCGTATGTGACCGGTTCATTCACGAGAGACATTGATTTTGGAACGACGACATTGACTTGGGCCGGTGTAGAAGACATCTTTGTTGCGAAAATCGATACATGGGGTAGTTGGCAATGGGCAACCATGGCCGGAGGTGCACAAGGATATGATGTGGCCCATTCAATTGATGTCGGACCCAATGGGAATGCATTCATTGCGGGTTACTTCCAATTCACCTCGGACTTTGGCAGCGATTCCATCACAGCCAATGGGGGTTCGGATATTTTCATCGCGAAAATATCACAGCAGGGCGATTGGACATGGGTAGAAGCAGCAGGTGGGGGCAGTTCCAGTGAGGCATATGCGATTTCTGTCGATCCCCAGGGTGGAGTGTTTGTCGCCGGGGGATTCTATTCTGGCATAACATTTGGAAATATCAGTTATAACACCGGAGGATACACCAATTCCTTCATCGCGAAAGCGATTGACCAAGGGAATTCAGTTGCTTGGGATTGGGCAGTAAAAGTAGGGAGCAGTAGTAGTAATTCCGCAGAAGATATGGTCATTGATTCAAATGGAGATTTGGTCATCACCGGTTGGTTTCATGGGACGGCATCGTTCGGTAATTCCGCAATGACGAGTAGCGGGAATCAGGATGTTTATGTCGCTAAAATTCTGGCGAATGGGAATATGGCATGGGCTCGAAAGGCCGGAAGTGGGAGTAACGATGTGGGTCTTGGAGTCGCAACGGATGCGCAAGGGAATCTGTACGCCACAGGTTACTTTGTCCAGAACACCATTTCATTCGGCAGTGTTGACATTGCTACCAGTGGAGGATTCGATTCATTCATCGCCAAGATGTCAAGCGATTACGACCAGGATGCCACACCCGATTCATTGGATGATGATGATGATGGAGATTTCATCCTAGATGCATTTGATGGTTGCAATCCTTCTCCATTCGGATTCCAATCACTTGCATCGACTGATCATGATAGCGATGGGTGTCGAGATTCTGACGAGGATGATGATGACGATGGAGATGGGATACTCGATGAGAATGATGTCTGTCCAAGGGGTAGGGTCGGTTGGTCGCCAGACAACACAACGGACATTGACATGGATGGTTGTTTTGATGCCACCGAAGATCCTGACGATGATGGAGATGGATATGAGGATTACATGGACCTCTGCCCCAAGGAGTATGGAAATTCCACTTATGATTATGAGATGGGGTGTGTCGATTCAGATGGTGATGGGAGAGCGGATGTAAAAGACCCATTTCCTCAAAACGCAAATGAAACGCATGATTCTGATGGAGACGGGGTTGGAAATAATTCAGACGCGTTTCCGGATGATCCCACACAAACTCTGAATCGAGATGGAGACCGATATGGTGACAATGCATTCGGAAATTTACCAGATGCGTGTCCAGACGAATACGGCACTTCAGTGATTGATGTGTACGGATGTATCGATTCTGATGGGGATGGTGTCAGTGACATCAATGATCGATTCAAATACAACCCTGACTTATGGCAAGATACGGATGACGATGGAATCGATGATGGAAACGATTCATTCCCCTTCAACCCAACTCAAACACTCGATTCTGATGGAGATGGATTTGGAGACAATCCCCTGGGGTCGAATGCAGACCGATTTGTGAATGATGAAACACAGTGGTCTGATGTTGATGGAGATGGATATGGTGACAATCCTGACGGAAATATGCCCGATGCCTTCCCTCTAGACCCAACTCAATGGATGGATTCGGACGGAGATCTGCATGGAGACAACCTTGGTGGAAATATGCCCGATGCCTTTCCCTCTGACCCAACCCAATGGTTGGACGAAGATGGTGATGGGCTGGGGGATAACATCTCGGGGAACAATGCCGACCCTTACTTATTCGACAGTGACAATGATGGATACAACAACAGCATCGATCCGCTGCCATTTTTACCTACACCAGGTGACCTAGACAATGATGGATGGTTAGATGATGATGATTGGAATCGTTACGATATTACAGAATGGGCCGATTGGGACAATGATGGAATTGGAGACAATGAGGACATCGATGATGATAATGACAACTGGGATGATTGGACTGAAATGCGTGATGGAACTGACTCCCATGACCCAAATGATCACCCCGTAGATAGTTTTGAAATCCCCATCACTGAGGATATCGCATTGAGTGCTTGGGACTTGCTGATGTTACTGGCAGGTTTACCTCTGGCCTCTTGGCTCATCTTCGGATTTGTGACGCGCAATGGTCGCACCGAGATTTTTGAACAGCGAATGAGGGATGCAAATACGCGAGAGGAATTGGAAGGGGTGGCAACAGAATATGAACGCGCCCTGATGATTCGATTGATTGGACCGCATCAAGGTATTCGCTTGGAGCGAGTGCGTGCTGAACTAGACGATGAAATCGAAATGAGTGAAGCTCAATTGACTGGGGAAGAGGATGATTTCGACCCAGTAGTCACAACAGCAGATCAAACCGATTACACCGAAGAAGAATTGGGTATGCAACCACCAGAAGATGCGGACATCATTGATGATGGCAAGGGTTACGAGTGGATTGAAGAGGGCGAAGATAAGTGGTATCGCCCTGTTGAAACATCATCGTGGGTCAAGTGGGAAACCTGAATCGATACACAAAGGCCATTGTAGATTCACAGATTGCAAAATCACTATATTTTATCGATAGAATTACATAAATATGAACAAGGTTGGTTGGACCGAAGCACTTTCATTTGGATTCTCAATGTTTGGATATTTTTTGTTTGTTGGTTTTCTGGGTGGTGGAGCGTTATTGTTAGGGACTGCGATGATAATAGATGATCCAGCGAGAATCATAGGTTTCATCTTTATGGCAATCGGATATACCGTGTTGATTTCTGGAACTTATGGTGCTTTGTACAAAACAATAGCAGATGGGGTGGGTCGGGGGAATGGTCACATTCAAGGCCCACAAACAATACAGCAACAAATTCAGGCAAGACTGTATGAATAATCAACAATTAGTCATCATCTAGAATTTCATCTGTTCTTACAATGAACGACAACGCATCGGGGTTTTCGATGGCGACAACACCACGGATGTTGTGAATATCCCTGAGATGTTCTGTGGGAGGGGCTACCTTGACTCGACTGTCCTGAATATGAATTTGATTTCCAGGTGATGCTTGAATCCCACCTTCAGGCAACCACAATCCGATGGCACCCAATTCAGTGTGGTGTGATACAACCAAATTTCGACCCTCATCATCTTCATCAATTCGAAGCACTGTGAGGGGGGAATCATCAGGCAATAGACGGGTGGCTGGTTGCCATTCGTTCCAAGTTTCATCTAAGGGCTTTGACAATTCGATGGCCTTCTTGTCAATGTCTGCAATTCGTGCAGTAAATTCCCCACAGGAGGCATCATCAATTTCATTCAATCCATCAAGCAATTGGCGCAAACCATCGTAGTTTCCTTGTTCTCGATTACTGATGGCAGTATTGGCCAAAAGGAGAAGTTCGGCCAGCATTTCAAGTCGGTCACCCTGTCCTGATTCAATGGCGCATTCCATTGCTTCATCCAATACTTCGATGGCTAGACCGGGACAATCTACTGTTAGCAGCCCATTGCCAACACTTGTCAGGACATCTGTGGCTTCAGCCTTGTTTGATTGAACCAATGTTGCCGCTGCGTTCATATGAGACTCTGCGAGTTCTTCATCACCATTCAATTGACGAGATATCCCTGACAGGACTAGATGTGGTATTCTATTCCCGCCGATGGATTGACATTGGCGATCTGATGTCTCAAACAGGGTTGCTGCTCGCTTCCAATCATCTGTTGCAATCGCAAGCATCCCCAATTGATGCATGGCTCGCATTTCTGCCCCGACATCATCGATGAGTGTTGCTGAATGCAATGCTCGTGAAAGATGTAAACGAGCAAGACCCAAGTTGCCTGACATTTTTGCCATCACTCCGAGTGCTGATTCGATTCGATAGAGGTAGCCTGCCATCGCACGATGTGCTAGTTCCGCCATTTCTTCATCCAATGGAGCCAAGCCAAATCCAGTAATTTCCAATACTTCCGCTAGAATTGAAGCTGTGTTCTCGTACTCTTGACCAATATCATCTAAACTTCCATCTGACGATAATGAGGATAAGTGATCATCCAATTTGGATACAGATGCGCAAATCTCAGGTAAGTTCCCAAGTTTGGTGAGGGTGGATTTCTTTACGTTTTCACCACGTATAGAACGGATAAGTGCTGCAATCATCTTTCGTTCATCAGAAGTGGTTGTATTCTCCGAATCTTCACTAAATGCAAGTCTTGATGACAATAGAGTATCAACCATCCACGTTAATTTGGCCTGCACATCGTATTGGCCTGCTCGGCTGATTGCATAACGCATTTCAGCAGCACGTACACGACGAGAGAGGCTTCGCAAACGGGTTCGTTGTCCCTTGGACCCAGAGTCGGCCAATCTTTGCAAAAATGTGGAGGGGGGGCATGTTTCAAACGTCAAATTCACTTTGTCCCCTGTAGTGGTCATTTTGAAATCATCAGAGACAAGTGTTACTTTCCGACCCTCGTTAACCATCTTTGCAGCCAAAACCATGAGGGATAAATCCACATCTTGTGGGGATGCTTTCGTACCAATTTTTTCGGCAAGGGCACGAACTTCGTCTTCATCAACATTGATTGTCATCAATATTTCTCGCATCTCCTCAAGGAGGTTGGGTTTGCCATGCCATCGTTGGAATCTGACATTGCGGACCTCATCATGGACTCCTGGAGTGACATGCAAACTGGTTTCTTCATTGGTTAGTATCTTCTTCAAATCATCAATGAATCCTTCAGGGGCCATTGAACCGATGTGGATGAAACAATTGGAATCAACCACCCAGACATGAGCCATAACAATGGCTTGGGCTCCTCGTAGTTGGTCTTTACGACAAACTCAAATCGCTGCCAGATGCCAATTTGAAATCTAATCGTACAGGTACAGGTCTGAGATATCAGAAAGCACGTGACTATGGTCACTCGGGGTGAATAATCCGACCAAGAAAAGCATTGTACCTGCCATTAGGGCGACTCTGACCCATTGTGGGAATCTTTCAGATGAAAATACTGAGAGTGAAAGTAACCCTGCGGCCAATGCAATTGTGCCCGTAGTCATCAGTAGTGTAGATAGACCATCGAAAGTGAATTTCCTGTCTTCATAATCCTCGTATGCTTCTTGATACCCTAATGCGGAGTAATTGTCACTATCTGGTGGTTGAGTCAAACCTGAAATTCCAGATAGGATGACGCCCAACATTATCAGGGTGAATGCTCCCCAAATTAGTATCATTGGGCCATCAAACTTTTTCGAATTTTGTGATAAATATTGTTCTGGAATCATGATATCGGCTCCTCTAACACTTTTTTCGAATGTCCATTAATGGTTTAATGTTATGATGATGGATTTTGGGTTTTCTTCACAGATTTACACCCGCTAGCATCAATATTATCCCTGTAATGAATGCAGGTATAGTCGTATGAACTGTCGCCCAAAGACTGGCGGCCTTGTGACGAACCAACAATGGGAATAACGCATCTCCATCTTGGCTGATGGCATTGGCAGCCAATGCTGGGAATGAGATGACATCCTTAGTATAGGCGGTAATGGCAATGATTTGGGGGCCACACCCTGGAATTAAGCCGATGGTAGCAGCAATGGTTATGGCAACAATACCGTCACCATACTTCGCTAAATCATCCTCAACCAAACCACTGAATAGCAATATGAATTCAAACACCAAGTAAGCGATCATTACCCAGAATGTAACAAAGGCTGTTTCGCTCGCTGCATGCACCATGGTCTCACGCATCGAATGCAATTTGTCACCAATAGTGGCCTCTGTATCATCGGCAAACCAGTTCTTCTGAGCAATGTATAGAATGATTGAAAGCGTGGTTCCTAGAAGTCCAATCCAGGTGATGAAACCGTTCAGAGTCAAGGGATTGTAAGCCAATTCAAGACTGAATTCAGCATCTTGTCCAGCCCAAACCAATAGGAGAATGGCGAAAATCAATCCTACCAATGTAATCCCCCACCACAACACGTAGCCTTGATGCAAGATTTTGTACCCAATCCCCTCAGGTACTTCTCTTGAAAGATCATCCAATGGTGAATCACCCCCTACGTTAGTTTCTAGTTCATCTCCTCCAAAAGTGGGTCCAAATTTCCCGAGTGGGTTGCGGGGTGTCGTCCCAGTCATATCTACAAGATATCCCCATGTAACACCCACAAAGAAAGAAAGTGCATGAACTGCAAGCAAGGGGGCAATAAACGAGGAATCGGTGACGGCTGCGCCAATCAATACGAAGGCCGAATCACCCAATGTTGCAATCAACGTCGCGACCACTGTCCCGTAGGTCACATACCCTCTTGCATACATGGGCATCATCACAATTGCACCACCACAACCGGGTGTCAAACCCATCAATGCACCAATGACTGGTTGCAATTTCTTTCTCTCTCGGATATATTCTACGAAACGACCACTCGTTGCATATTGTAACCAACTGAATAGTAAAACCATACTTGCAACAAATACTGTCACAGCGAGAAATGCGTCACGCATACTTGTAACCACGATTTCAAGAACGTCATGAACCGTGGCCATAATTGCGGGTCCAACCTCAAATCAATAAGCGTTGGTTCGGAAGGACCCTAACGGTTTCCTCAAGTCCCCTACCCCTATGGGGTGCCATGACGCAACGAGTATTGGAATGGGTGACATCTCGTTTGCGGGACGGGGAAGCGGTCGCTCTAGCCAGTGTAATCTCAGCTCAAGGTAGTGTACCCGGCAAGCCTGGCGCCCACATGGCCGTAACCGATTCTGAGGTATACGGCACGGTTGGCGGGGCTGGACTTGAAATGAAAGTGATGAATCATCTTCGCGAAATATTGGTTTCCAATGAGGGGCGAATTGAAACCTATCAACTGCAAAAAGAGGCGAGTGGTTCCGCTGGCACCCCACTCAACAGCCTATGTGGAGGTGTACTCACTGTCGCCATGGAAGTTATTCAGCCAATGCCCCACATTTTACTTGCAGGAGGAGGGCATTGTGCACAAGCGATTGCAGATGCAAGTGCACCCATGGGTTGGTCAGTTTCCGTGCTAGATATTCGTTCAGAATATGCCTCTGAAGAACTGTGGCCTGACGCGGAAGAGTGTATTGCTTCACAACCTGGAGATTTCCTCGCTAGAGAAACTACTGAATCACTTGCTCGCTTCTCCCACATTCTTCTTCTAGGTCACGACTGGGTCATTGATGAAGCCCTACTCATCGGTTTGCTGGAGAGGGTCGAAGATAGGCCTCAAATCGGCTGTATCGGTTCACGATCGAAGTGGCAGGCGTTTGAGAAAAGTGCCTTGAAAGCAGGAATACAACAAGATGCGCTAGACACAGTCATCTGCCCGATTGGTGTCACCATCGGTGCAGAATCACCTCAGGAAATCGCCATCGCAGTCTTGGCCCAAATCATTGCGGAAATGAAGGGAGTTGAGCCTGCTTCACCATCATGGCGTGATTAGATTCAATCTTCCATCGCTTCCCAATCGAGAACAACTTGCCCCCATGGATTCCAGCGGACAACTGCCCTGAATCCTTCATGCTGGGTAGAATCAATGGTTGATTCGATATTTTGCCGGACATCTAGTGGCAAGTCGATGTCGAATCGCTCGCCGATGATTCGTCCAAACTGGGGCATTGAGACCACAGGTTCTGGTTCGGGTTCTGGTTCGGGTTCTGGTTCAGGTTCTGGATCAGGTTCGGACTCAGACATAGGCTCTGAATCAGGTTCGGACTCGACAACTGGTTCTGGAATTGAAAACTTGTCATCTTCA
>Ga0208408_1000843_pt1 | contig 18630 bp, 13 predicted proteins | sample ETNtaG_4_FD_185776 | JGI IMG/M metagenome (GOLD analysis project Ga0208408, IMG submission 185776) | Marine microbial and viral communities from oxygen minimum zone, Eastern Pacific Ocean - ETNP201406SV67 (SPAdes) (version 2) | ecosystem: Environmental > Aquatic > Marine > Oceanic ... | reverse complement strand
TACGGGCGAAGTAAAGCGTGGTTTTCTTGGGGTTAGTATTCAGGATATTAGTCCGGCACTTGCTGAGGCTTTTGGTCTGAGCAAAAAGAATGGCGCGTTGATTAATAAAGTACTTAAAGATTCTCCGGCCGATAAAGCCGGCTTACTTCCAGGCGATATTGTTATTTCAATTGATGGTAAAAAAATAAGAAATGCAAATGACGTGAGAAATAGAATCGGTCTTTTACCCGTTGGAGAAAAAATCAAGTTTAAACTACTACGTGACGGTAAGGAGCTTGAACTCATTGTACTGGTTGATGAGAGTACTCAAGAAGAAACAAAACCTAAGGTAAGCAACGAATTACTCCGAGGTGTCACTGTTGGTGATATTCAAAAAGGCAGTCCTTATTATGGCAAGATTGAGGGTGTACTGATTTTAGATATTCAGCGCAGTAGTCTTGCATGGAAAAGCGGTCTCAGGGCTAATGATGTTGTTACCTCGGTCAATAAAAGCCCGATTAAAAATCTGGATGAATTTTTATCAGCTGTTGATAAAAAAGAGAAGGCACTTTTGTTTAGAATAGTTAGAGGAAATATGGCAACGTTTATTGTTATTAAAAAATAAATAAGACAATTATTAAATAAATATTTAATTTATATACGTTCACTAACTTTCAACAATTCTTCTTTTTGTAAAAAGTCATTTTTACTTGTAACTATTTTGTTTAATAATTCAACATCTACGTAAGAATTTTTACAATCAAAGTTTTTATTAACACTAAATGCACTATCAGGCTCACCTAGATTATTTACCACTAAAGATGCTCCGTTGAAATCATTATCCTTTGTGTAGGCATGCGTTGTGATAACAGTGCGCAAACCTGCAGTCAGGGCGGATATATTACCATTTGCTGTATCTTCAATGGCAACACAATTTTCAGCGGATAAGTTAAGGTTAAATAATGCCCGGTGGTAAATTTCCGGAGATGGTTTTTTTTCTAAAACAATATCGCTTGTGACAATTGTGTTAAACAATTGTTCGGGTTGAGTATTCAAATTTTTTTTAATCAGAGTAGTAAGATTTGCGCTGGAGGAATTAGTCGCGATTCCAAGCTTTATATTAAGGTTCTTTGCCTCAGTAATTAATCTTTTAATACCCGGGCGAAGTTTAATATCAGCACTTATCAACATAGAACGATAATATTCTGATTTACATTTATGCAGTTCTTTGATGAAGCTATTATCTATGTTGATTGTGTTGTCTTCAGTCAGACATTTTCTGATTCTTTCTTTTCCGCCAGAGATAAATAATAGCTCATGGTATTTTTCTCTTGACCAATGCCAGTTAAGATTATATTCAGAAAAAGCTTTGTTGAATGCCTGACGATGAATATCTTCAGTATCGGCAATTGTGCCATCTACATCGAATATAATGCCTTCTAGTTTCATTCTCTAATAATGGTTGTTGGTTAATTTATGTTAAATTTTGACAGATGACCAAAGCTAATCTTTTTCACTATCTATATGCTTCTCTGAGTCAAAACCAAGAATTCTAGTAGAGTCTTCGGTTGGTAATTCTTCGACATCTTTCAATTTTTTTTGCATAGCTCTTGTTCGGACACCTGCTTTGTCAATTGTCCCGGAGGCTCTATCAAGTTGAGTTTTAACTTTTGTTAGGACATCGCCAAACGCACTAAATTCAGTTTTTACCGCAGATAATATTTTTCGAACTTCACTAGATCTATTTTCGATTGCTAAAGTTCTGAAACCCATGCTTAGGCTACTCAAGATAGCGGATAAATTTGTTGGCCCTGCAACGACGATACGCTGATGTTGTAAATCATCCAGCATTCCTGGCTGTCTTACTATTTCTGCATATAAACCCTCTGTAGGTAAGAACATGATTGCAAAATCAGTTGTATGTGGCGGATCAATGTATTTATCAGAAATATCTTTTGCTGATTTCTTAATGGTACGAATTAATTCAGCCGATGCCTTTTCAACGGCATCGGTATCTGATTTTTCTGAGGCATCTTTTAATCTAATGTAACTTTCCTGAGGAAACTTAGAGTCAATGGGTAACCATACTTGTGATGAATTATCGTGTCCTGGAAGACGAACTGCATATTCTACGATTTCATTTGAACTTTCTTTTGGCTTAACATTTTTTGCATATTGATCTGGTGTTAATATTTGTTCCAGAATATTACCAAGTTGATACTCACCCCACGTTCCTCTTGCTTTAACATTAGTTAGGACTTTTTTTAAATCACCAACGCCAGTTGCCAGGCTTTGCATTTCACCAAGACCGCGTTGAACTGCCTCTAGTTGGTCCCCAACTATTTTAAATGATTCTCCCAATCTTTTTTCTAATGTAGATTGAAGCTTTTCATCTACAGTTTGTCGCATTTGTTCTAATTTTTTTTCATTACTTTCTTGCAGGTGTTTAAGATGTTTGTCTATTACATTGTGCAGGTTATCGATAGATTCCTGTTGTGATCTACTCTTTTCTTCTATCGTTTTTACTACTTCTTCTCGTAATTTTCGTGCACTATCGGAGTTTTCATTACGCCCGAGACGAAGTTCATCACGTACTATATTTTGGTCAGTATTCTTTCTTTTTGAAAAGATTAAAAAAAGAACAACAATCCCGATGCAGGATGCAATCAATATCAGTTGGTTGGTGGATATAGGAGGCATAATTTTTTAATCTATCTAACGCCTAAGTATCAGGATCCACCGATAAAAATTGAGCAGACTACTTAATGAGGCCGAGACATAGGTAAGCGCCGCCGCCGTAAGGATCTTTTTTGCAATCGGCATTGTTGATTCTGATAAATATTCCCCTTCACTCAAAATTGGAAGCGCCCGATTAAAACTTGCATCAAATTCTACTGGTAAAGTAAAAATATGAAGAATAATAGGTAAACACATAATCGTAAAACCCGCCAATAACATAATAAACCCAGCAATAGGTATCTTCACCAAAATAAAAGCAAAAGGCGAGCTAATTAAAATAATGGATGCAATTTTTTCTGCAATAGCAGCAATTTTTGCTAATTTGGTTCTTAATAATAATGGTTTGTAATCAGTTTTATGCTGGAGTGCATGCCCAAATTCGTGTGCAGCAATTGTCACTGCAGCCAATGATTTTTCATCATAATTTGATTCAGAGAGACAGATTGTTTTTGTTTCCGGGTTATAATGATCGTTTCCATTTTCAACTTTCTTGATTGTAACCTCATCTAATTCAAAACGGTTAATCAAATGCTGAGCAAGCTCTCCGCCGGTACCCGATAGCGTTTCAATTGGTTCACTATATTCTTTTATTACCTTTTTTACCCAGAATTGAGGAAAAAGTAAGATAATAAATAATAGAATCAGCACTAATACTGGAAGCATGGTCGGCTCATGGTACTATTTCAGTTTTAACTTTGACTAGCTTTTGTTGCGTAACCATATATGAGCTAATAATACATAAAAATAATTAAAAATGCAGACCCCATTAGAAAAATATAAAAACGATCTTAATTCAGACGGTTTTAATGCTGATCCATCTCAGGAAGCAGCAGTTATAGATTTACAAAAACTATTTGTAGATTTGTGTACGAAACAACCGAACGAAATTTTTTTGTTAAAGAAATTGAAATCTTTACTGGGAATAAAAACTGAAAATAAAATTATTGGGCTATATTTTTGGGGCGGTGTGGGCCGTGGAAAAACTTATCTCGTTGACTGTTTTTTTGATTGTTTGCCGTTTGAAAATAAATGGAGAATTCATTTTCACCGTTTTATGCAGAACATACATAAAGAACTTAATGAATTGCCTAATATTGAAAGCCCATTAGAAATTATCGCTGATCGATTATCAAAAAAAACACAAATTATTTGTTTTGATGAATTTCATGTTTCAGATATTACTGATGCAATGTTGCTTGGAGGTTTATTAGAAGCTTTATTTAAAAGAAATGTTGTGCTTGTTGCAACATCGAATCAACATCCAGACCAGCTTTACTATGACGGCCTACAGAGAGATCGTTTTTTACCCGCAATTTCCTTGTTAAAGAAAAACACAAAGGTCGTCAATATTGATTCAGGCACTGATTATCGATTGGCATTTTTCGATCACGCTGAAATATACCATTCACCACTTGATGATAATGCAAATGCAATTCTTGAAGATGATTTTATACATGTATGCCCAAATAAAGGCGATGAAGCTAGTATTCTTGAAATAGAAGACCGAAAAATTGAGACAGTACGATGTGGAGATGGTGTTGTTTGGTTCGACTTCAAAGCAATTTGCGCCGGCCCGCGGGGCGTGGCTGATTACATTGAGATTGCAAGACAATATCAAACTGTTCTTATTGCAAATATTCCAGTGATGAACGATAACGATAATGATGTGGCAAAACGACTGATAATATTAGTTGATGAATTCTATGATCGTAATGTTAAATTAATTATTACGGCAGAAGCAGCCCCTGCTAAACTTTATCAAGGAAAACGATTAGCCGAATCTTTTAAAAGAACACAAAGTCGTCTTGAAGAAATGAGGACGCATGATTATCTGGCCAAAGAACATCTGCCTTGAATTAAACCTCCAAATAATTGACATTGGGCAAGATATTGACTATTTTTAACAAATGCGCCGATTTGAAATCAGCTTGCGGGCGCAATAAAAATACCGCTAAAGAGACAACCTGCTTTAGCTCAAGCTGAATGCGGGTTTTTTTGTGACTAAGCCCTGCATTCACTTAGCTTCGATTAATTAGGCTGCCTCTTATATTTTTAACTTATTTTATAGAGGATGTCGTGATGTCAGATAAACAAAGTCAATTGTTTGGTATGTAAGAAGGGATTAGCATAGATCACAAGGTATATTAGTTATGTATAAATATGATAATTACGACCATGCAATCGTCAATGAGCGAGTACAACAATTTCGCGACCAGACCCGTCGTTTTTTAGCGGGCGATTTAAGCGATGATGAATTTCGTCCATTACGTTTGATGAATGGGCTCTATATTCAGACTCATGCGCCTATGTTAAGAGTCGCTATACCATATGGTTTGTTATCTAGTAAACAACTTAGAATGCTTGCGCATATTTCAAGAAAATATGATAAGGGATATGGTCATTTTAGTACGCGACAAAATATACAATTTAATTGGCCGGCACTTGAGACAGTTCCGGATATTCTAGCGGATCTGGCAACTGTAGAAATGCATGCCATACAGACTAGTGGTAATTGCATACGGAATACAACATCAGATCAGTTCGCAGGTATAGCAAAAGACGAACTTGAGGATCCAAGACCGTATTGCGAGATCATAAGACAATGGTCTACATTTCATCCGGAATTTTCATTTTTACCAAGAAAGTTCAAGATTGCAGTATCAGGATCCGAAGGTGATCGTGCTGCAGCTCAGGTTCATGATATTGGATTGTATTTAGTGAGCAATCAAAAGGGCGAAGTAGGTTTTAGTGTTTTTGTTGGCGGTGGTTTAGGAAGAACTCCTTATATCGGCAAATGCATTAGGAATTTTCTTGAAAAGAAATATTTACTGTCATACATAGAGGCGATATTACGTGTCTATAATCGTTTTGGGCGTAGGGACAACATCTATAAAGCGCGTATTAAAATATTAGTTAATGCCGTTGGCAAAGAAGAGTTTGGCAAACAAGTTGAAGCGGAATGGGAGCATATTAAAGAAGGTGTTTTAAAGCTTGAGCAAAAAGATATTGACCATGCCCAATCTTTCTTTACCTCTCCAACTTACGATGAAGATGCTGTTGATGTAAATAGTTTCAACGAAGCGGAAAAATCTAATAGTGCTTTTTCAAATTGGGCGGGAAGAAATTTGTATCCACACAAAATACCCGGTTACGAGGCTGTGGTGATTTCACTAAAAGCCCCTAAGATTGCACCGGGAGATGCCACTGATGAGCAGATGGATTTTATAGCAGATTTGTCAGATCAATATAGTTTCGGAGAGATTATTGTCACTCATGATCAGAATCTTGTGCTACCCAATGTTAAGCAAGCTGATTTATTCTCTTTATGGGAAAAATTAGAAACTCAAAATCTTGCTACATCTAATATTGGACTTTTAACAGATATGATTTGTTGTCCCGGATTAGATTTTTGTTCGTTAGCTAATGCGGGCTCAATACCAATAGCAAAACAAATTAATGAAAAATTTGATGACATGGATTACTTGCATGATATAGGCGATATAAAAATAAAAATGTCAGGATGTATGAATGCCTGCGGACATCATCATGTTGGGCATATTGGAATTCTTGGTGTTGATAAGAAAGGCGAGGAATTTTATCAATTAACGCTGGGTGGTTCAGCAGAAAATGATGCATCTTTGGGTGATCGTCTCGGTCCCGCAGTAGAAAAAAAAGAAGTTGCCAATGTGATCGGGAAATTACTTGATGTTTATGTTGGCCTACGCCAAGAAAATGAACGTTTTCTTGATACTTATCGCCGAGTAGGTATTAGGCCTTTTAAGGAAAATGTTTATGCGAGTAATTAAAGATAAGTCAATTATCGATGATGAATGGTCATTGATACGCAAACTTGATAGTTCAGCCTCAATCCCTGAAGGCAGTGTTATTTTGCCATTTTCATTTTGGCAGGCTAATCGCGATATACTTTTGAAAAGTAAAAAAAACCATGCTATTTGGATTGATGGCTCAATTGAAACAGAATCTTTAGTCGATGATTTAGAATTCTTTTCAATTATTGCTTTGGATTTTCCTACATATAAAGATGGACGTTCATATTCACATGCACGTCTTTTACGTGAACGTTATGGGTACAAAGGCGAACTAAGGGCAATTGGTGATGTTTTACAAGATCAATTATTTTTTATGCAGCGTTGCGGTATTGATTGTTTCCAAATACGTGATGATAAAGATATTGAGCAAGCACTTAATAGTTTTGAAGCTTTTAGTATGTGTTATCAAGCCGCGGCCGATGATGCAGTACCAATTCATAAACAACGCAAATTTAAATAGTTAGTACCGTGACCGAGGGTTTATTGAGGGCATCATCGTTCTGAAAACCCTGAACTAAAAGAACTTTCTGACCTTTCAAAGCAAGTTTTTTTTCAACGACTATATTACGGGCTAAATCACTAAAATTTGTTTCTTCTATATCGTTAGAAAGCACAGGCACGATACCCCAGTGCATTAAAATTTTTTGACATACATCCATAGTTTTAGTTATTGCAATCACAGGTGCGGCTGGTCTAGCCGAGCTCATAGTCGCTGCCGACATACCACTTTTAGAAATAACAACAACAGCACGTACTCTGAGATCATGGGCCAGTTGGGACATCGAATTAGCTATTGCATCCCAAATCGGGATTGCTGCTTTACTGGAGTCATACCTGACTTTTGATCCATAGGCATTATTTGTCCATAGATATGATTCTGTTTGTCTGGCTATTCGATCCATCATTTTTACCGCATCTACTGGAAAAGCGCCTACTGCTGTTTCCCCGGATAGCATAATGGCATCAGTACCCAGTGTTACTGCATAGGCAACATCCGTTACTTCGGCACGAGTCGGTCTTGCATTTTCGATCATCGATTCTAACATCTGAGTTGCTACGATAACGGGCTTAAATTTTTTGCGGGCTAAATCAATTAATTGGTGTTGAGCAACAGGGACTTGTTCCGGGTTAAGTTCAACACCCAAATCACCGCGTGCGACCATAATCCCATCAGCAGCTTCAAGTATTTCATCAGCATTATCTAGTGCCTCGGGTTTTTCGATTTTAGCAATTATCAGTGCGTTACTGGAATGTGCGTTGATTAATTCTTTTAAATCTTGAATGTCTGATGCTGAACGGACAAATGAAAGCGCCAGAAAATCAACACCTAAGTCAAGAGCTAACTTAGCATCGGCTTTATCTTTCTCAGTTAATGATGGTACAGATACTTTAACGCCGGGAAGATTGATCCCCTTATGATTGCTTAATACCCCGCCATAAACAACAGTACACTCGATCTCTGTATCAATGATTTTATTAACTTTAAATTCAAGTGTGCCATCTGCAAGTAAAATACGATCATCTACCTCAACATCTTTTGCTAATTCTGAGTATTGAGAGGGAATCAAATCTGATGTTCCAATAGTATCACGTGTTGTTACAACCACTGACTGATTGTTTTTTAATTCTATTTTGTCATTTCTAAATTTGCCCGTACGTATTTTTGGGCCACAGAGATCAGCTAAAATACCAACGGTTGTATTTAGTTCTTTTGCAACTTTACGTATTCGTGCGTAGGTTTCTTTATGGTAACTGTGATCACCATGCGAGAAGTTTTGCCTAAAAATATTTACACCTGCATTAATCAAGTTTTTGATTTGTTCGGGCTTACTACTCGCAGGCCCAAGGGTAGCAATTATTTTTGTACGACGAATTTTTAGTGAGTTGATTTGAGTATCAATCAATTTAATAGGGTTCCTTAAAGTATAGGATAGAAAATATTGATTATTTATCGATTTTAAATTTTTTACTAAAAAGGAATATCTTCATCAAAATCATCAACTGGTGATTCAGCTAATGGCTGGGTTTGTTTTGGTGAACTATCAACTGGACTATCAGGAGCAGGATCTTTATTAGGCGCGGGTTCTTTATTAGCTGAGGCGCCACTTCGACCTCCAAGCATCTGCATTTCATTAGCTACGATTTGTGTTGTGTAGCGATCATTTCCTTCTTTATCTTGCCACTTGTTGGTTTGGAGTCGACCCTCAACGTAAACTTGCGAGCCTTTATGTAAATATTCACTGACAATTTCGGCAAGTCGACCGAAAAATACGACGCGATGCCATTCGGTTCGTTCTTGTTGCTCTCCACTGTCTTTGTCGCGCCATGATTCAGCTGTAGCTAGACTAACATTAGCAACGGCCTTCCCATTTCCGCTATACCTTACTTCCGGATCATTACCTAGATTACCAATTAGCGTGACTTTATTTACACCCCTTGCCATTGTGAGTATCTCCCGATGTTTATAATGTGTAAGCCATAATTATACCACCCACTTTTCTGTTGGTATTCTCGCTTCAGACCGCTTCTTCTTCAAGTTCATTTTTACCCAGGTTTTCATTTTTAGAGAAAAATAGTATCAGCAATAACCACAAAAAAGTGATAAACAGGCAAAATAAATGAACACTTGTCAGGCTAAATTGCTGATAAAAGAAACCACCTGCCAGCCCACCGATGAAAATTCCAATAAATTGTGAAGTTGAATAAACACCTAACGCGGTACCTTTTGTATTTTTTTGGGTAGTTTTCGAAACTTTCGAGGGCAACAATGCTTCTAGGTAATTAAAAGCACCAAAGAATAAAACTAAGAAAATAATAATCAAATTTAAGCTCAAACCAAATAATGCTAGACCAATCTGAGAAAGCATGATTAATAAAATACTTAGAATCAGAAATAAATTTTCTTTTTTAAGTCGTTCTCCAAACATAATGAAGGGCACCATAATGAATAAGGATATGAATATAGCGGTTAGATAAACTTGCCAATGAGATATAGTAGCTAGTTGCATACTATCTCTTAGGGTAATAGGTATGGCGACAAAGTTTGCCATCAATATTAGATGAGATGAAAAAATACTAATGTCGAGTTTTATTAGGGAGGTGTTAACTAAAACTGATTTTATATCCCTTAAATTAGGCGGATTAACGTTTTGCACCTTTTTTGGGGGGCTTGGAACAATTGTTAATAAAGTTATTATTGCTAGGATTGATAGGCAAACACTAAGATAAAATAAACCCTTTATTCCGATGTACGCATACAGTATAGGACCTAAGATAAAGGCAATGGAAAATGCAGCACCTATACTGACACCTATGCAGGCCATGGCCTTGGTTCTGAATTCTTTTCTGGTTAAATCAGCAGCGAGCGCCATTAGTGCTGCTGCAACTGCACCGGCACCTTGGAGCGCACGCCCGATTAATAAACCATGTACTGAGTCTGCCGTTGCTGCAATTAAACTGCCTATTCCGAAGATAATCAGCCCCAGCACAATAATTGGTTTTCTGCCCCATCGGTCTGATAGCATGCCAAATGGAATTTGTAGGCTGGCTTGTGTCAAACCGTAAATACCCAGTGCTAAACCTAGTAACTGCGGTGTCGCATGCATGTAAGTATTTTTTGAGAGACTGAGAACCGGCAATACCATAAAAAGCGGTAACATTCGCAAAAAGAATACTGATGCGAGTGATAAAGCAGCTTTTAATTCTGCAGCTGACATAGACACTGAATTCATTTAATAGAACTTAATTTGGATTGAGATCAAAAAAGGATTTATATTAGCAGGTTGTTTCTAAAATAGTGAAATATTTATAAATGGATACGATTCGTATACGTGGTGCTCGAACTCACAATCTAAAAAATGTAGATCTCGATATTCCTCGGGACAAATTAGTTGTTGTCACTGGAATTTCCGGCTCAGGAAAATCATCTTTGGCATTTGATACTATTTATGCTGACGGACAAAGACGTTATGTCGAATCATTGTCTGCCTATGCAAGACAATTTCTCTCGATGATGGAAAAACCAGATGTCGATCATATCGAAGGATTGTCACCGGCTATTTCTATTGAACAAAAAAGCACTTCTCATAACCCCAGATCAACAGTAGGGACAATAACGGAGATTTATGATTATTTGCGTTTGTTATTTGCGCGAGTTGGCGTCCCGCATTGCCCAATTCATCAGATTCCACTGGCAGCACAGACCATCTCACAGATGGTGGATTTGATTTTAAATCGTAAAGAAGAAGAACGTTTAATGTTGTTAGCTCCGGTTATACAGGAACGTAAAGGGGAACATATTCAAATAATTGAGCGTCTTCGTGCCGAAGGTTTTATTCGTGCTCGTATCAATGGCGAAATTATTGAACTTGATCAGGCACCGAAACTTGCGTTACGTAAAAAACATACAATAGAGGTTGTTGTTGATCGTTTCAAAGTTAGAGATGATCTTCGTTTACGTTTATCAGAGTCATTTGAAACAGCATTACGCCTATCGGAAGGTACCGCACTTATCGTGCCTATGGATTCTGATAGTAAGTCCTCCGAGCAATTATTTTCTTCTCGCCATGCCTGTAAAAAATGCGGCTACAGTTTAAATGAGTTAGAACCGAGGTTATTTTCTTTTAATAATCCAGCAGGTGCATGTCAAAAATGTGATGGGCTGGGAGTAATTCAATATTTTGATCCTACTAAAGTTGTTCAAAATATTGAGTTAAGTTTACCAGGCGGGGCGATAAAAGGTTGGGACAGAAGAAATATTTATTATTTTCAGATGATTAATTCAATCGCGTCTCATTATAAATTTAATATCGATACACCATTCAAAGAACTTCCAAATAATATACAAGATATTCTTTTATATGGTAGTGGCGATGAAGAAATTAAGTTTGAATATTTACGAAGTGAGAAAAAAACAGTTGTTCGTAAACATTCTTTCGAAGGTGTTATACCGAATTTACAGCGTCGTTATCTTGAAAGTGAATCGGCAATGGTGAGAGAAGAATTATTAAAATATCAACACCATAAACCATGCCCAGCTTGTTCTGGAACACGATTAAATGAATCCGCGCGTAATGTACTAATTGAAGGCATTACATTACCAAATATTACAGCGATGTCTGTTAGTAAAGCTAAATTATTTTTTGAGTCATTAGTATTAACTGGGGCTCGAGGAAAGATTGCATCAAAAATTTTAAAAGAGGTTAATGACAGGCTTATTTTTTTAGTCAATGTCGGATTAAATTACCTGACGCTTGATCGCAGTGCCGAAACGCTATCTGGTGGGGAGGCACAACGTATTCGATTAGCAAGCCAGATAGGCGCAGGCCTAGTCGGTGTTATGTATATTCTTGATGAACCTTCTATTGGGTTACATCAGAGAGACAATAAGCGTTTACTGAAGACATTATTCCATCTACGGGATTTAGGAAATACTGTCATCGTAGTTGAGCACGATGAGGAAGCAATAAATGCAGCTGATCATGTTATCGATATTGGCCCGGGTGCGGGCGCGCATGGTGGACAAATTGTTTCGCAAGGCACCCCTAAAGAGATTGCTATGGATAAAAAATCACTAACTGGTCAATATTTAGCCGGCAAAAAAGAAATACCAATTCCAGAACATCGCACACCTTTTAATCAAAAAAATGTTTTAGAATTAAAGGGAGCAAGCGGTAACAATCTAAAGCGAGTGAATCTTACGATACCAGTTAGCTTAATGACCTGTATCACTGGTGTATCAGGCTCAGGAAAATCAACTTTAATTAATGATACGCTCTATCAAATCGTTGCACGTGATATAAATCGTGCCAACACTAGTCCAGCAGTTCATAAATCAATTAATGGTTTAGAACATTTTGACAAGGTTGTTGATATTAATCAGAGTCCAATCGGTCGTACGCCAAGGTCAAACCCCGCAACATACACCGGTCTATTTACACCAATTCGCGAATTATATGCAGCGACTCCTGAGGCACGGTCTCGCGCTTATAAAATGGGGCGGTTTAGTTTTAATGTTAAAGGTGGGCGATGCGAAGCATGCCAAGGCGATGGATTAATCAAAGTTGAAATGCACTTCTTACCTGATATCTACGTTCCTTGTGATACGTGCAAAGGCAAAAGATATAACCGTGAGACATTGGATATTCGTTACAAGGGTAAAAATATACATGAAACACTTGAGATGAGCGTGGAAGAGGCAAGAACATTTTTTGATGCTGTCCCAGTTCTTGCACGCAAATTACAGACATTAATGGATGTTGGACTGTCTTACATTAAACTAGGACAAAATGCGACGACTCTTTCTGGCGGAGAAGCGCAAAGAGTAAAACTTTCAAAGGAACTATCAAAAAGAGATACAGGTAAAACACTTTATATTCTTGATGAGCCAACAACGGGTCTTCATTTTCATGATATCCAACAGTTACTTAATATACTTCATCGATTAAAAAGTCATGGCAATACAGTGATTGTGATTGAACACAATCTTGATGTAATTAAGACCGCTGATTGGATTGTTGATCTTGGTCCGGAAGGCGGTGATGGCGGTGGAGAGATTATCGCATTTGGTTCGCCGGAAGAATTGGCCGAACATCCTACATCGCATACGGGAAAATTTTTAAAAAAAATACTGAGTAAATCGAGCATTAATGATAGCGTTAATCTGGTGAAGGCTTCTTAAAAATTATTTAATACATAACGTAGGGGGAGTTTGTTTTATGGGTGTTTTGATATGCGGGTCTATGGCATATGACCATATCATGGTTTTTCAAGACCAGTTTAAGAATCATATCCTTCCGGATAAGGTACATATTCTAAACGTTTCTTTTCTTGTTCCTGAGATGCGCCGGGAATTTGGCGGATGCGCCGGCAATATCGCTTATAACTTGAACTTATTAGATCCCTCAATCGCATTACCTATGGCGACCGTTGGAAAGGACTTTGATTCTTATGCATATTGGATGGACAAACACAATATTAATCGAAAATATATAAAAATTATTGAAGACGCATTTACCGCACAAGCATTTATAACAACTGACATGGATGATAATCAAATTACAGCCTTTCATCCTGGGGCCATGAATCATTCTCAAGAAAATAATATTAGCAATGTTCAATCTTGCCGTTTAGGAATTGTTTCACCTGATGGTCGTGATGGCATGTTGAAACACGCACAACAGTTTGCCGATAAAAATATTCCTTTTATCTTTGACCCAGGGCAAGGTATGCCGATGTTTAATGGGGAAGAACTTAGCCAATTTATTGAGCAGGCAACTTGGGTAACGGTTAATGATTATGAATGGCAAATGATGAAAGAAAAAACAGGTTTATCAGAAAAAGAAATAACGAAAGAAGTTAAAGCGTTGATTGTTACATGTGGTGGAGATGGTTCAAAAATTTACACTAAAGAAAAACTAATTGAAGTACCAAGCGTGAAACCAGAATCAATTTCTGATCCAACAGGTTGTGGTGATGCATATCGTGCTGGATTACTTTATGGCCTTGTTAATGATATAGATTTGGAGATAACAGGAAAGATTGCATCTTTAATGGGGTCGATAAAAATATCTTGTCATGGGACACAAAATCATACATTTACGATAGAGGAATTTAAATCACGTTTTGAGAGTGAATTTGGATGTAAAATTTAATGATAATTCATCTCACGCAATTGCAGCGTTTTGATTTAATGAATTATAAAAGCGTTTCATTTCACGTCTTCGCTTATAGAGGATAAATTCAGTGTAGCCGTTTGGTTGTTTCCGACCATCGAACACTAAATCAATTGCTGCTTGAAAAGAAATACTAGCGGAAAAATTATTTGCCATAGGCTCATAATTATCATCGTCCCGATTTTGACGATCCACTATAACCGCCATTCTTTCCATTACCGAATAAACTTCCTCTTCAGTTATAATATTGTGATTTAACCAGTTAACAATATGCTGACTTGATATTCTCAAAGTCGCACAGTCTTCCATTAATGCAATGTCATTAATATCAGGTACCTTGGAGCATCCAATACCCTGACCTACCCACCGTGAAACGTAACCAAGAATACCTTGCGCGTTATTTTCAAGCTCATGACGGATATCGGATGCAGTTAATTTTCTGTCCGACCCGATCAATGGAATAGTTAAAATATCATCAACAGGCACATCTTGTGCTTTTATTAATGCATCTTGACGACTTTTTATGTTTAATCGATGATAGTGAATTGCATGCAGAGTCGCTGCGATAGGTGAGGGAACCCATGATGTACTCGCACCAGCTTTGAGATGTTGAATCTTGGTTTTCATCATCGAGTTCATCTCATCTGGCATTGCCCACATTCCTTTACCAATTTGCGCGCAACCTTTAAGGCCGCATCGTAGACCTATTTTCACGTTTGAATCTTCATAGGCTAATAACCACTTTGCTTTTTTCAATTCTTCTTTAGGTATGATAGCTCCCGCTTCCATGTTGGTATGGATATCATCACCTGTTCTATCGAGAAAACCTGTGTTGATAAAAAAAAGTCGTTCTTTTGCAGCATAAATGCATGCTTTTAGATTGACGGATGTGCGACGTTCTTCATCCATAATTCCCATTTTTAAGGTGTTTCGCGGTAAATCTAACTCATCTTCAGTACGTTCAAATAATTCATTAGCAAGCGCAACTTCTTTTGGTCCATGCATCTTTGGCTTAACTATATATATTGACCCGGTTCTGCTATTGCGATATTTACTATTACTGGAAAGGTCATGTTTTGCAGATAAAACTGTAACCATAAGATCCAATATTGTTTCTGGAATGGGTTGACCATCCATGAGGACTGCATCGGTTTCTAGATGCATGCCTACATTACGTACCAACATCAAACTACGACCATGCATATTAATTTTTTCTTGATTAACGCCAATATAATGACGATCTGATTTTAGCGATCGTTTGATTGTTTCGTCTTCTTTTATTACTGTCTCAACAAGGGTTCCTTTCATTAATCCCAGCCAGTTTTTATAAACTTTTAATTTATCTTCGACATCAACTGAAGCAACAGAATCTTCACAATCCATAATCGTTGTGATCGCCGATTCAATATGTATATCATAGATGTTAGCGTGATCGCTGTGACCAATGTAATAGCCTTTACCAAAACGGATTTCGGCATGGAGACCATGATGACAAAGTAATACGGTGTCCGGACAGTCTACTTTACCTGTGTAACCGATAAATTGTTGCGGTTTTAATAAAGTAGTTTCAGAACCATCGCCCATACGAACGACTAACTCGTTATTTCTTACAAAATATTGGGTTATATGTTTATGTGTATCACGCTCGAGAGCAAAGTGCCTATCAAGAAAATTTCGTGAACGTATAATGACTCTATCACCACGAATCGGATTATATTTTTTTATTTTTTTGCAACCGTTGGCTTCTGTTATGGTATTAGTTGAGTACATGGCGTCATAGAGACTTCCCCAACGGGCGTTTGCAGCGTTTAGAACATAACGAGCATTATCTAGCGGGACAACCAGTTGCGGTCCCGCAACATATGAAATCTCTGTATCAATATTTTCAGTTTTAATTTCAAAGTCATCTGGTTCTTCAACAAGGTAGTCTATAGATTTCAAAAAATTTTTATAGGCAATGGAGTCATATTTACGTATGCGATTTTCGATATGCCAAGCATCAATTTTTTCTTGTAGCTCATTACGTTCTTTTAATAATTCTTTATTTATTGGAGCGAATTCACTGACAATTTTTTCAAAAGAGTTCCAAAAAGAATCGTTATCAATATTGGTTTTAGGTACGACTTCGTTTTTGACAAAATCAAACAGATCAATGTTGATATCAAGTTTACCCAACTTGATATATTGGTTTTTAACGTAATACATGTGCTTCACACCTTGATGTATTGAGAAAAGGGGCGAGAGTATAGTGTAGAAAAAATTAGAGTCAAGAAATTAATAAAATCAATTTAGATACTATTGCATAATGCAACATCTACTTGATTTAGATCAAATTTTTAGAGATAAATTGCTTATAAATTTAATGCGGCTTTTTAATTTTCAGTTTGAACGATTGCCTGACCTGCTTCGCAGCATGCATCATCTTCATCAGGCAGTCCTCCACCAACCCCAATTCCACCAATACAATGCCCATCTTTTATAATGGGACGTCCCCCGGGGCTTGGGAGCGCGTTCCCAGGAATTACGCTCGGAACGGAAAACCACAACAACGGGTTTTGATCTTTAATGCTATCAATTTCCATTGTTGATCGTTTAAATGAAGCAGCAGCCATTGCTTTTGCTTTGGATGTATCGAAGGTATAAAAACCAGCTTCATCAGAACGAGAGAAATAAACCATACGCCCTGATTCATCAACAATAGAAACACTCATTGGGCGATTTAATTCTTCAGATTTTTTGTGGGCAGCTTTAGCAATTTTTTCTGCCAATTCAAGAGTCATTTCTATCATAATTTAATATCCCATTTATTTTATAGTGTATAAAAAAAGCCCGCGCAAAGCGGGCTTTTAATTTCAAAGATTTAACAGAACAAATTATGCAACCGCCTGTTGTTTTGATTCTAAGCGTTTCTTTAATGCTTTAATTTGTTGACGTAATTCTTCTGGTAAATGGTTGCCAAAGCTATCGTAGTATTCCTCAATACCTGGCAATTCTTGCAACCAACCTTCAACATCAACACGAAGCAGACTAGCTTTATCAGCTTCATTCATTTCTAAGCCATTAAAATCAATTCCGTCTAGTGTTGGCATCTTGCCTATTGGTGTATCGATTGCATCAGCACTACCATTACAACGCTCAAAGACCCATTTTAAAACACGGCTATTTTCACCAAAACCAGGCCACATAAATTTTCCAGCCTCATTCTTACGGAACCAGTTTACATAGAAGATCTTTGGTAGCTTAGCACCTTCTTTTTTACCTATGCCTAGCCAATGACTCCAGTAATCAGCCATGTTGTAACCGCAAAATGGGAGCATTGCCATTGGGTCACGGCGTAGTTGTCCAATTGCACCAAAAGCAGCAGCCGTCATTTCAGAGGCAATGATGGTGCCGATAAAAGTGCCGTGATTCCAATCTAGTGCTTCGGTAACCAAAGGAACAACCGTTGCGCGACGACCACCAAACAATATTGCACTAATTGGCACACCTTTTGGGTCTTCCCATTCGTCGGCTATTACCGGGCATTGTGATGCTGGCGCGGTAAAGCGTGCGTTAGGATGAGCAGCGGGTGTATCAGAATCAGGTGTCCAATCATTGCCTTTCCAGTCAACTAAATGTGCCGGTGGTTCATCGGACATTTCTTCCCACCAGACATCACCATCGTCAGTCTCTCCTACATTGGTAAAGATAGAATTTGATTCAAGTGCATACATAGCATTCGCATTTGATTGCATACTTGTACCAGGTGCAACACCAAAAAAGCCAGCTTCTGGGTTAATAGCATATAACTGACCATCACTACCAAATTTCATCCAGCAAATATCATCACCTATGGTTTCAACTTTCCAGCCAGGGATGGTTGGCGTTAACATTGCTAAGTTGGTTTTACCACATGCACTCGGAAATGCCCCGGCAACATATTTAATTTCACCTGCATCATTGGTTAATTTAAGAATTAACATATGTTCTGCTAACCAACCTTCATCTCTTGCCATGGTTGAGGCAATACGTAATGCAAAACATTTTTTCCCGAGCAAGGCATTGCCACCATAACCTGAACCAAATGACCAAATCTCACGAGTTTCCGGGTAATGAACAATATATCGATTATCGGGATTACATGGCCAAGGAACATCTTCTTCATTTTCAGCGAGCGGCGCTCCTACTGAATGAATGCACGGAACGAAATCACCGTCAGTTCCTAAAACATCTAATACCTTGTTACCAACCCGAGCCATGATGTGCATATTTGTGACAACATAAGCTGAATCACTAATTTCAACCCCAATTTGAGCAATATCAGATCCTATCGGACCCATGCTAAAAGGGATGACATACATCGTGCGTCCTTTCATGCAACCACTAAATAAATTATTTAATGTCCCGCGCATTTCTTTTGGTGCACACCA
>Ga0208408_1000842_pt1 | contig 18633 bp, 19 predicted proteins | sample ETNtaG_4_FD_185776 | JGI IMG/M metagenome (GOLD analysis project Ga0208408, IMG submission 185776) | Marine microbial and viral communities from oxygen minimum zone, Eastern Pacific Ocean - ETNP201406SV67 (SPAdes) (version 2) | ecosystem: Environmental > Aquatic > Marine > Oceanic ... | reverse complement strand
TGGTTAGATTCGAAAAAATTTACTCAAATTCGTAATTCATATTTTAGAAGAAATGTAGAAGATAAAGAAAAAATGCTTAGAGAAATAACTCTATTTGATTATTCTAGGAATCAGCAATATAAAGATTTCTTACATCCGTACCTGACTCGTTGGTTATCTGATAAATAATAAAAACAAACAATGGAGAAATGAATGCCACATATAAATTTAAAAGTTCACGGCCAGAATGAAGCTCCGGAAGGCGGATATGATGACCTAAAACACTTTAAAAGAGAACATCTTATAACTACTGATAGTTATGTGGATGATACCGGTCTTGTTGCACGATACGAAGATGCACTGTCTTCTGCCGTAGTAACATGTGATGAATGTTTTGTAGCCAGTGATAATGCAACATATCATAAATTGGAAATTGATAGTGGACATCAAGATATATTGGATGATCTTAAAACATCAATAGAATCGGCTAGTAGCTGGGACACTATAACCGTTTCAGTGTTAGATGATACTGCATTTAATACTGCTAGCAGCGGTCAAACTATGATGGCATGTTGCGGTAATTGTTCGACGGGAACAGAATTATTTTTAATCTCGTTAATATGTAGACGGTGAACTAAAACTTTGTATTGAAAAAAATAATTGAAATAGATAGGCTTAAATATCATACTATTCAAGATTTGTTATTAGATTATGATTTTATAAAGCATCCCACTTCGGATCAAATTATATTTTTAGATTTAAACGAAGCTGGACACTATTACCCCTATTCCACTACTCAACATTGGAAATTCAATAGTCTGTATCATATCTATAAAAATCTACATATAAAAAATTATAAAAATACCTATTTTTATAATAATGATATTAATTTAGACTATAATCACAATAAGTTAAAAGAATTAATGCAGATAAAGGCGAGTATTAACGTCAAAAGTTTTCCGTGGTATACCGTCTGTAGAGGCTTTAAAAGGGGTGATTTTGCTCTTGAAAATGTTAATAGGGGATTACTATATAATGTTATTTTCATGTGCGGAGAGCAAAGATTAAACAGAATTATGATACTAAATGAGCTACATGAGTTCGACACCTTTGCTTATTCTAATAGAAATCCCAGAATAGAAAACTTAGAAGTAATTAATTTCATTGACTTTTTAGAAGATGATAGTATTTTCATTAACGGAATAAAAACAAATTCTGATGTGATTGCACCCAGCCTTGTATTTCAAAAAGGTTCCTGGTGTACTTCTATCAGAAAAGAATTGACTGATAGACAAGACATAAACATATTAGGCGATGTGCCCGAAGAATATCTATATTCAGGAATCGAATTAGTTGGGGAAAGTTATACAGATAAAGGGTGTTGCTTAACTGAAAAAGTTTTGAAACCTTTATTCTATAAAAAACCTTTTATTTCTATGGCAAGTAAAGGTTATCATACTTTTCTCAAAAAACAAGGTTTTTATTTGTATGACGAACTTTTTGATTATAGCTTCGACAATAGTCCATTTAAAATTAGATTCCAGTCTTTAATGTCGCAAATGAAAAATATTTTAGAGCTCTCTTCAAAAAATTTGAAAAATCAAATAAATAGTATACAATCTAAATTAGATTACAATCATGATCTAATTATAAAAAAAGTGAAGGAAAATAATTATTGTTTAGATGCGGAGAATTTTTATGATTAAAATAGATACTACCATTATATATTCCGATCGCGAATTCGATTCAAAAAAAGAGTTTAAAGATTATACTATTTCTAAAGTTGGTATTTCAGAAGAAACAGATCCTTTACGAATTTATAATTTTAAACTCATGGAGAAATACGGTGATGGATTTTTCTATTTGATATTTGATAAACCGAATAAAGGTGTATTAAATCATATCTATCAAACATATGATGAGTATGAAAGAAGTATAGAATTAAGAAACAATCAAAAGAAAGTTTTTGAATCCAATAATATATCTTATGAAGTTTCAGAACCTTATGAAATCGATGATAGTGTATTAACAAAAGAACAATATTATAATTTGCATACTGCTAATTTAATTCCGTTAGATATTAAAATTAATATTGATTCTTTTTTATTAGAAATTGAAAGATATAAGGATAATTTTTTTAGATGGGGTGATAAGTATAAAGAATATCCCAGATATGCAGTACCGTTAATAAATTTAAACGGTAAGTTAAATAATGATCCTGAGTGCGCTTGTTACCCCTTAGACAGATGGAATTTTTTACAGACTGGTTTAGAAGATAATGCTAAAAATTTTACTGATTTTGTTTTCAATATGAGCCACTTTGAACAGAATGATATTTTATTTGAAACAAGCTTTAAAGAGCAAACAGAATTAATGGATTTTAGAAGTTTGAAAGTATTGGAACCCATTAAAGAATATATGGTGAGGTCGTGTATTTTTAAATGGCATTCAATGGGACATCTTTTACCGCATTTTGATACGTGGCATCCTACAAAATGGTTAAGACTTTGGGGAACGACAAATCCCGAAAAAATGAAATTGAGATATAAGGTTTGTTCTTATCCATTTGAAGGAGATGAAGGAATTGTAGATAATAAATTATCTGGTTTAATAGAAAAATATGAAATACAAGAAAATATTGAACCCGGTAGATTATATTTGCACGATAGTTTAAAATGGCACGATGCATTTGCATTTGATGATAACGTTTATCAATTTTTTATTGCTTTAAATGTTGACAGTTATGATTGTATTGAAAAATTAAAATTATGTTAGATAAAGACCCCGAAAATTTACCGTCGGAAACTTTTTGTGCATTACCTTGGATGCATATTTCTACTCGACCATCTGGTCATATGAGAGTATGCTGTACAGCAAATGCTTCAGCAGTTCAAGATAAAGATTCAACAAATAAAACAGTTTCAGAAGCGGGTGTTCTTCGAAGAGATGACGGAAAGCCTGCTAACTTAGCTACAACTAGTTTACTAGATGCATGGAATAATGAATATATGAAGTCCGTGCGAAGAATGATGCTTAGAGGTGAGCGTCCTGCATCTTGTTTAAAGTGTTTTAAGGAGGAAGATGCCGGACACAGAAGTAAAAGACAATGGGAAACATCAAAATGGGTTAACGAAATTGGACTTGAAGAAGTTATTGGTGAGACCAAAGAAGACGGCACTGTTCCCCCCGCCGTACGATATATTGATCTTCGGCTTGGCAGTAAGTGTAATCTTGCATGTGTTATGTGCAGCCCTCACGATTCTTCTAAATGGGTAAAAGAGTATAAACAGATTTGGCCTACTCTAGAAAATAATAGATTAAAATCTAGTATGGAGTGGGAAAAGGCATCTGGTAAATTAGCTTGGTCTGGTGGTTCATATGCTTGGCATAAAAAGAACCCGGAATTTTGGAATGAATTTTATAAACAGGTGCCCACATTAAGACAATTATATTGGGCAGGTGGTGAAGCACTTATAATGGACGAACATTATGAAGTTCTTGAAAAAATTATTGAAATGGGGCTTGCTAAAAATATTGAATTGCGTTATAATTCAAATGGTATTGAATGGCAACCAGAATTATTTGATTTATGGAAAGAATATAAGAATGTAATTTTTCATTTTAGTATAGATGATTATGGAGAACGAAATCATTATATTAGATATCCAGCAATGTGGAAAAGAGTTGTAAATCAATTACATAAAATAGATGATTACCCTCATGGTAATTTAAGGTTAACAACTGCAACATGTATTACAGCTTTAAATATATTTTATCTTCCAGAATTTATTACTTGGAAATTAGAAGAAGAATGGAAATTGTTAAACAAGTTTCCCGCAGGTGCTGGTATGATAGATTTGCATCTTGCATATTGGCCTCCTCAATTAAATTGTAAGGTATTACCTGATTGGTTTAAAACAGAAACAACTTTAAAGTATCAAGATTTTGGAAAATGGTTAAAAAGTAATTTTCAGAAATGTAACGGTGTTGGGGAACTAACATGGGATGAGTGGAAAGAACTTCCATACGGAATTAAAAGATTAGAAGGATTAGTTTCGTTTATGAATTCTGAAGATTGGTCCGAACGATTACCAGAAACAACTGAATGGTGTTATAAAGTAGCAGAATCAAGAGATTTAAATTTTGATGAAATTTTTCCAGATTTAGAATGGTTAAAAATGTATGGAAATTAAAGAATATAGTGATCTCACGAATACAAGTATGGTATCATTAAAACATTGTGATCCTAAGCATCGTTTAATGATATTAGCTCATGGCGATAGAGAGTGTAAAGTCAATCCAGCAGGATATCAATTTCCAAAAGAAGGATTTGATAATATAAGTTATTATAGAGATTGCTCAGAGATATGGGATAAGGAACCGACTATTGGAGCTATAGATTTTTTGGATGAGATTGCGTATTTGGATTTTAAGGTATCCGATAATATAAGAGATAATCCGAACATTTGTGAATTCATTTTGAATTATTTTAATAATCCACAAGAAACTAAAGTATTTCATTTTGTTAATTTTCACATGCCGTTAATTCCATCGGAAGATTGGAATATTTTTTGTAATTTGGTAAACGCATTTCGATTTTCAAAAGGAGTGTTCTTAGAAATTGTAAATAATTTAAGTTTATCATATGCAGAGGTCGATTATGATAGTTGCTTAGATCGAGTTATGATGCTGGATACAAAAAAATTTATTGGTGTAGACTATCATCATATTATTAGTAATAATGAAGCAAATTTTATATCATTAAAAAATGATTCGGGTGTTGTGGGTAAAACCATACCATACGACCCAAAGATTAATTATGGAAACGAGTAGTTTACCGCGAGAGTTTGACAAATATTATTTTGATATTAAAGAAGGTGATAATTGTGTCTGTCTCCATACGAGAGAGAATGAGTATCAGTTATTTGAATCATGTCAGGAATTACAAGGAGATAAACATTTTTATTGGTGGCGTCCTACAACAGATAAGCTTAAAGCAATTGATTTAAAAATCACACAGGGATATGATGGATGCTATTTAAATAAAGAATCTTTGGATTTTTTAAAATCATTTTTACATAATGAGCAGTTTATAAAAACACTTCATATTCAAAATTGGTCTTGGCAGAAGGCAAGAGAATCAATTTTTGATATGTCAGATTTTGATGTTTTAATTTCATTTTTTAATGAATTAGATTTAACGGATCATAATGTTAAATTAGAGATAGTAAATAAAGAAAACTATATATTTGATTATTATGGAAAAGAAAATGCTTATGATCATTTTCACAATAATTTGAATAGGTATTTGGAAAAATTAAAAGAGATTAAATTTGATAATTTTTTCAAAGTAGATTTTTTTCATTATTTTAATAGTGATTTTTTATCTTGTTGGATAAAATTGAAATTAGATGGAACAGTTTATGACGATATTGATATCGTATATTATAATCCAACAGAAAAGAAAGTTTTAAATGAATACAATTGAAGATAAGTCTAACCGATACCAGATAATATGGGATCTCGGTAGAAGATGTTCATATGCATGCACTTACTGTCCTCCGCATAGGAATAATAAAACATCTGCTTTTGTAGATTATGCAACTTTATGTAAAACTATGGATGGTGTTGCTGAATATGCTTTACTGTATGATTCATTTAGAAAAAAACCTGCTAAGAAAAAATTAAGTTTTACGGGAGGTGAACCAACGGTTCATCCTAACTTTTTTAGTTTCTTAAAATATGTGAAAAATGAATATCCAGATTTTAGCAGAGGTCTTACCACTAACGGATGGTTTAGCGATAAGGTTTGTGATAAAGTTTTAACATTTACAACTGGTGGGACTTTATCTTATCATTGTGAGTCAACAAAAAAACAAAAAGACCAGGTAATATCAAATGCAATAACATTAAGGGAAAAATATAAAGTCAACGTGATGTTTCATAAAGACTACTTTTGGGAATGTGTTGATGTGTGTGAAAAATTGGAAAAAAATGCTGTAGATTATATTCCAAGGATTATCGGAGATGATAACCCTAATGATAAAAAGTCCATTGAATTGGGCTATACTCATTCATACGACAAAGATCAAATGAAGTGGTTTAGAAACTACTGGAAACATAGGGGACAGGATGTCAAAGAAACAGGAGACACACAAAAAGGACTGGGAAGACCATGCTGCGGAGGAAGGTGTTTCAAAGCAGACGGTATGGATTCTTATTTTTTGCCTGACACTAATTTTATGGGGTGGAATTGCATGGTCAATTGGTACTTTCTTTTTTTGAATTCAGAACTTGATGCTGTTTATACTCATCAAACATGTGCGGTTAATTTAAATGGTGAAGTTGCACCGTTGGGAAAGATTTCGGAATTTGATAAAATCATTGATAAGTTAGAGCATGAATTATACGTACATAACAAGGTGCCAATGATAACATGTCCTAAAACTTTCTGTGGATGTGGTATGTGCGTTACAAAATCAAAAGGAGATATAACACCAATGTTTTCAAAACATGTTGTTGATAATCTTGCGTTCGATATTGTTCCGCAGAAAGAAAGTAATTGGGAAATAGATATGCCAGTTAAAAAATTATTTCGTAATTTGGAAAATAATGGGATCATTAAGCAAAGCTGAAAAGATGGATAATCAGACATTATTGTCCAATGATATTACTAAAATAAAAAGTGAATTACACAGACAAAAAAAATACAAATATTTGTGTAAGGCTTTATGGAATACTATTCAGCAAGATGTTCAAACCGAAATAAAACCATGTTGTGTTTTTTGTGAAAGGCCGATTCCAAATAAAAAATATGGAAATTTAACTGATGCTTTTTTCGGTGAAGAATTTGAGGATTTGCGAAAAAGAATGTTGAACGGTGAAAAACTCGAAGGATGTAATGGCTGCTTTATGGGAGAGGAAGCTGGTGAATGGTCGTTAAGAAATCATTTTAATCAAATGTATGATGATAATACACTTGACAATCCACAGATCAGAGACGTAGAAGTTGCTATCGATAATACTTGTAATTTTAAATGTGTAATATGTAGCGCAAAGTTTAGCACTGCTTGGTATGAAGAAGAACTGGAACTACAAAAAGAAACTGATTTAATCAGACAATCCGCACAATCAGTTAAGACACAAACTCCCTACATTAGAAATATTTCCGATCTATCAAAAATTGATAAAAAGTATATAAAGAGTATAAGAATGCCCGGTGGGGAACCATTTATGAATAAAGAAATTCTAGAATGGTTACAGACATTAGATTTATCAGATATTGAGTTAACGTTAATCACAAACAATTCTATCTTTCCTAAAAAATGGATACCTACTCTCAAAACAGCTAAAAAACTTAGACTTGTAATTAGTTGCGACGGCATTGGAGAAGTTGGTGAATTTGTTAGATACGGAATGAAACAAGGTGTATTCACTAAGAATTTGAAAAAGTGGCAAGAGATACAGACTAATAGAATTATTATTAGTTTCAGTTTTGTTTGTAATGCAATGAATGTTTTGAATGTTGAGAAGACTTATAACTGGATTAGGGAAATGGGTGTTGATGAGAGTCAATATGATTGGTATAATAAAATGATGAAAGCGCCTAAATGGGATTTTATAGTAATGGCAATTGATAGATTATATTTTCCGGAGTATATTGATATAAGATATTTACCGGACGAAACAAAAAAATTGATTCATAAACATTATGAAAAAATGGGGCCACTTGATGGAAAAATTAAAGAAAAGATTTTAAGTTGGATGGATTCAGGTGAAACAAATAATGATAGGGCAAAAGATTTTTTGACTTATTGTGATTTCCTGGAAGCCAGGAGAATGATTTTGCCACAAGAGACGGAGGTAATTTATAATAGTGTAATGAGGAATATCGTATGAAAATTTGTATAATAGGTGGTGGATGTTCTGGATGGTGGGCAGCAGGATATCTAGAAAAGTTTTTGCCTGATGTTAAAATAACATTAATTGAAAGTGATACAATACCGACTATAGGAGTAGGTGAATCAACATTACCACAATTAGGATATTTTTTCGAAGAATTAGGGATACCTGAATCTGATTGGATGGATAAAACAGATGCAATTAAAAAATATGGAAATATAAAACAGGGATGGGAACATAAAGATGCTCCGGAATTTACCTTTACTTTTTGGTATAATGATAATAAAGTATTTGATAATTGGGTACAGGATTATTTTGCCGGTAAGAAAACGAGAGATGATGTTAATAAGGACTTATATGATTCTTCTGCTTGGAGAGCGTCCGCATATCATTTTGATGCGGTCGAAAGTATTGGTATAGTAAAAGATAGATGCAAAAATGTAGAACATATAATCGATACTATTACTGAATTGCCACCTGGATATGACTTATATCTTGATTGTACTGGATTTAAACAACTATTTGTAAAAGATAAAACACGATTACCTTTACCTGAGGGTCATATGGTAGATAGGGTTTGGGTGATGCCGTGGGAATTAGATTGGGAAGATGAAGAGAAAGAATGTAATTTTACCAAAACTATCGCGAGAGATGCTGGCTGGCAATTCATAATTAACTTACAAGAAAGAGCAGGTATTGGTTATGTATTCAGTAGCAAATTTCAAAGCGATCGTGATGCATTAATATATTATAAAAAAATGACGGAAGGTCGAATACCATACGGAGCATTCCCATGTACGCCTACCAGACAGCCACGTTTAATTAAATGGGATCCCCATTATCTAGCAAATCCATGGTCTGATAATGTTGTAGCATTAGGCCTTTCGGGAGGAATGATAGATCCATTAGAAGCAAATGTATTATATACAACTGTATATGGTATTCAAACTCTTGTTAAGTGTTTAAATAGAGGATATGGGCCGCGAGCATATAATAAAGCGATGTCTAAAGTACATTATGAAAATAGTGATTTTATTTTACATCATTATATGTTGAGTAATAGAACCGATACACCTTTTTGGGAATATTATTCTAAATTTGATGTTAGAGAAACGTTATGGAAAAATTATAAAAAAAGAACAAATAAACAAACAAACTTATTCGTTGATGCTATCTGGGCAACGCTAGGTTTGTATTACGATGAATTTACCTTTTATGAATAAAAGTCTTTGCCTAGCCCCATGGAATCACATTCAAATTAATGCAGAAGGAGTAGTTAACCCTTGTTGCATGTTCTATCCTACTGAATATCATAAAAAATATAATAATTTACAAGAAGCATTTGACGGTCCAGAAAATAAAGATCTGAGACAAAGAATGTTAAATGGTGAAAAAATTGAGGGATGTCATAAATGCGATCTCTATGAAAGCCTGGATAAGTTTTCGTACAGAGAATATTTTAAAATGCATTATGATGAATCAACATTTAAAAATCCCAAAATAAGGGAATTAGAATTTGCTCTTGATAATACTTGTAATTTTAAATGCGTGACCTGTAATTCCAGATTCAGTTCAAAATGGTATGACGATGATTTAGAATTAAATAAGATGGGGTTTAAAAGAAATTCGCAGGCGATAAGAACAAAAACACAAGTTCTCAGAAATGATAATAATTTAGATGATTTAGATTTAAGCGAATTAAAATTTTTAAAGTTAATCGGGGGTGAGCCATTTATAAATGACAACTATATCGACATTCTTAAAAAATTAAATTTAGAAAATTTAGAAATAGCACTAATTACAAACAATTCTGTATTTCCAAAAAAGTGGATAGAATATATTTTAAAAGTAAATCAGTTGAGTCTTCGCATAAGTATAGACGGAATAAATGAAGTCGGTGAGTTTGTTAGAAATGGAATGAACTTTGAAAAATTTACTAAAAATTTAATCCAATGGAAAAAATTATCTGAAGACCATGATAATATTGATATAAAGTTTAATTTTGTTGTGCATTCATTAAATGTTTTAAATTTGAGAGACACTATAGAATATTTAAAAAGTTTAGGTTTCGTTATCGATGTGAATCACACAAAAGATGAAATTTTAGAAATAGATTTTTTGAATGAACCAGAATATATTAATTTATCATATTTGCCGGATCGATTAAAAAAAGTTGTAGAGGGCCAATTAGATTTTAGTTTAAATGGAAAACGAGATATGATAGTTGATTTTATGTATTCAAATAATCATGATAAAAATATAATGGAACAATTTTTAAAATACTGTATGTTTTTAGAACAAAGAAAACCTATTCCTGCTCAATGTGAATTTATGGTGACTAATGCATTCTGAATATATCTATCCAAAAATACACGACGACATAGTTCAAGAGTTTTGTAATAAATGTAAAGATTTAAATTATATGAATAATAGTTCTTTTGAATCAATGAAATGGTATTGGGGAGAAGTTCAATGGGTAGGCACATTCTTAGATGATGTATTAGTTTCTTTAAGTGGCGTTCATAAGTTCCCGGAAATTAATGAAAATGCATTTAGAATAATGTTCAGAGGTGTTGCATTACCGGGAGTAAAAGTATCTGATTCTGATTTTCTTAGAACCAGGGCTATAAGAAGACACGCGAATAAACATGGAAGCTTTAAAAAATTTGTAAATTTTCAACAAATGCCATTACAACAAAAATGGGGTTATGAACAATCTGATAACCCAGAATTTTATGCAACATTTAATATAGACCTCAAAGTAAGTACGGGCGCCTATTCAAAAATTGGAGATAGAAGTAAAAATATGCTTCGTGCTGTAAAACGCCATTGTAAAAATTTCGGATATTATGGTAGAATGAATTATTATAATGTTGAGCAAGAAGTTTATGTCTTATTGTAGTTTACCATTTAAACAAATAACCATGAAGGCTTTTGATGGGAATAGTTGTCAGCATTTTCTTCCATGTAGTCACATATTAAAATCCGAAGTAGAAGACGCGTGTACGGTTAGACCAACAAAAGGGAAGTTAGATCTTACACCAGAAGAAGGGTTTAATCTTTATCAAGATGTTCGCGATAGCATGCTGAAAGGTGAACGACACGAGATGTGTAAGGTTTGCTGGGATAAGGAAGATAAAGGTAAAACATCGTACAGACAGAACATTGATAAGTTCGTTGAAGATAGTGAAAAGTATGTTATTGATATAAACTGTGGGAATGTTTGTAATCTCGCTTGTAGAATGTGCGCACCAGGATTAAGTAGAAAGCTTAAAAAAGATTATGATTTTTTTGTTGATCATAAGCTCAATTTTAAAATACCTACCGATGACTTCTTCACCTTAGATCTTAACCCTGATCCTATGAATTCAATTCAATGGAAATGGATTACAGAAAATACAGATAAAATTGGAGGCCTCAAGTTAGCCGGCGGCGAACCATTAGTTAACAAACAAGTCATTTCTCTTTTCCGGAAAATGGTTACCAATGGAATAAGTAAAAATATTAATTTAAGTTTTTATACAAACGGATTAGAAATATCAAACCATACAGAATTATTAAATCAATTTAAAGGCGTATATGTAAATTTTTCTGTAGAGGCAGTTGGAGAATTATATCATTATATTCGTTATCCTGGGTTTTTTGAAGAATTTGATTTTAATGTTAAATACTTTATGAACAGAAGTACTAATTTAAAAGATTTAGCATTTAACGTTGTAGTGTCAGTATTAAATGTTCTTAATCTTGATTCACTTAAAGAATGGTTGCCTACAGACAATGTAGGTTATGTAAATGTGTTTCCTGAAAATCGAGGAATAAGTGTAAAGCATTTATGGAAAGATAGGGAAAAAGTTTTAAGTGAAATACTTTTATTTGATAAATCTAGAAACCAGAACTATAAAGATTATTTACATCCAGACTTGGTAAAGTGGTTATGAGTTGTTACTATAGTCATTGTTCAATAAGTTTTAAATCACAGTATTCCACTCATTGTGCTTTTAATTCTGATCCTCTTTGTTCATTCGAAGAAACAATGCTGCCCTCTGAAATTATAAAGTCTAAAGGTTTTCAAAAAAGTAGAAAAACTTTAGATAATAATAATTGGCCATCTGGTTGCGATCATTGTAGAATCCCAGAAACTAAACGTTTAACTTCTTCCAGATACGACCATCCTATAGAACATAAAAATTTAGAAAGAATTGAAATAAGATTTTCAAATGCTTGTAACATGACATGCTTACACTGCGGTCCGGAATTTTCAAGTCTATGGGCTAAAAAGTTAAACTATTCTGGCCCCGTGTTGGGCCTATCTTCCGAACAGGTTTTTGAAATATGCGAAGATTTAAAAAATATTCCAACAATACGAAGAGTTGTTTTATCAGGAGGAGAGCCTTTAGTAAATAAGAATTTTTATAAGTGTGCTCAAAGCTTATCAGAACACCCAAGCGCGAGTGAAATGGTTGTATCTTTTCATACAAATTTAAATCCTGGAAAACCAATAGACTTTGATCTTATAAATTCGACTTTTGGAAAATTTAAAGAAGCTTATATGGTCGTATCAATTGATGGTGGTAAAGATCTCTACCCTATTTTTAGAGGTGGAGATTGGAACACGCTGATACATAATATTGATAAAGCTCTGTGCATGAACATTAATGTCGATGCTACTATGAGCCTTACAACTTATCAAATGAAAGATATAAAAAATTGCTATCTAGATGTTTTACCTTTAGGATTTAGAGAATTGAGAACAATGTATATTCATTCGCCGGAAGAATTTGATCCGAAGCATGCGGTGAACTCTAAAACTATGAAAGATTATGATTTTGTTTTAGATCATATTAAAGATAATTATTCGGGGAGTTTAAGAGACTCTGCTTTATGGTACCTAAATATTTGTAAGGAGCGGCTATTATGATGCATACGGTTACAATAAAAAATTTAGATTCTTTAACAAGAGAATATGTTATAGAATTAATGCATGAGACTAGATTAATAATTATTGAAAATGAAACTACGATTCCTGAAAAAGAATTAGTTCAGTTTTATCATCATCTCGGAGATCCTGTAAGATTCGATGAAGAATATATGTCTGAAGAATACTGTAATGAATGGTCTAAAGGCTATAGAGAATTAATACCAGTGAGGAATCAAGATATATCAGGTTATGGTCCTCCTGGATTATTCTCCGGCGTTTCATATGAAAAAGGTAAAAATGGTTATGTACCCTGGCACTTAGAATCACAGAATAGAGACACACACGATGATATTATTTGTTTATCTATGAGAAGAATGGCGGCTACAGGAGGCGAAACCCATTTTATGGACCAAAAGGTTATGTATGATAATCTTATAAAAACATTTCCGGAACTTGATGAATATGAAGTTGATTGGAGTAATAGGTTCGCCGGCGAAAAGCCTGATAATGATCATCCATATAATCCGTGGACAAAGTGGGATGAGAAATGTATTAAAGGAGGAGATGGATGGAATTTTATGAGAATGAAAGATATAGACGGCAAATACCTAGTAGAGAAAGAAGTTAAAGAAAGACCTCTAGTTACAAAGAATACTATTACAGGCCAACGTGGATTAATGTTTCCATGCGATACAGTTTACAACTTAAAGCCCAAATCTGAATTTTTATTTCAAGTTTTAGAGAAAGAGTGTGAGAAAGAAGAATATCGGTATCACCATAAATGGAAATCTGGTGATATTTTAATTAGTGATATTCAACACTCTCTTCACAAAAGAGATTATTATACGGGCGATAGATTAATTTATAGATCCTCAATCTATATGCCGGAAAATCCAAATGATCCTAGAAAACAACTTTTACATTAATGATAATGATCATATTATTCAAGAAATGTTATCAACTGATTGGTTTGAAATTACAAAACATCAGTATACTAATATGGTTTTTGAAAATATTAATTTCGAAGATCATGATGAATTAACGTTATTGGATATTGGTTCGCATTTGGGTTTATGGGTGATTCGAATAGCTGAACGATGTAAACTTTTGGATCTTAAATTTAAAGGGTATCTATATGAGCCATCTTTTAATAATGTTCAATGCTTGAAAAGAAATATTGAAACATTTTTAGGGGAGTGTGATGTTGAAATTTATAATAACATTGTTAGCAGCAGGCACATGTATATGGAGCCCACTGAAAAATTTAATGAAGGATCATTTGATACAACATTTTATTCCGAAGAATTTGTTAAATATAAAATACCAAATCATAATTTAAAGGGCATGAAGGTTATTATTTTACCCTGCATGTCTACTGATTTTGAGATTTTAAAATTATTTGAAACAACTTATTTACAAGAGGATGTTTTGATTATTGCTCAGTTGATTGAACGAAACCTAGCAAAAAGTAATCACACAAGAGAAGAAGTTATAAATTTTTTAAAACAAAAAAAGTTTAACGTCAAACAATATAACTTTGATCATAGTCACATAGATCCTCATTTAGAACATACATATTTTATTTTTACAAAATGAACAATCTTTGCAAAATTCCTTTTTTACACAAATATATTAATTTCATAGATGTAAGTAAAAAACCTTGTTGTATTTTTCAAGGACAAGAATCGATTTCTGATGTTCAAAGAAAGTTTTTAAATAATGAAAGACCTAAAGGATGTTCTGAATGTTGGAGAAAAGAAGGGAATAATATTTTAAGTAAGAGACAGCATTTCAATAATAGATTTTCAGATTATGATATTGATTCCGGAATTAAAACATATGATCTAAGATTAGGCATTACATGCAATTTAAAATGTGTAATGTGTGGTCCACATTTATCTTCAAAATGGAATGAAGATAAAATCATATTTGAAAAACATATTAATAAAACAAATGAGACACCTCATGAAATTGAAGAATTAAATTTTGATAACGCAACAGAGATTTATTTTGCCGGTGGTGAACCGTTCTATATGAAAGAAGTTTATGATTGCTTATTAAAATTATCTGAGAATGAATTCAATCGAAAGAATACAAAAATTAGAATAAACACAAATGCTATTGTAGATAAAGATAATAAAGTTTTAAAACTTTTAAATAATTTTGAAAAAATAGAATTTACTATTTCAGTTGAAGGGTTGAGTGAAGTTAATGACTATATCAGATATCCTTCTAAGTGGAAGGACTTTTTAAAAGGAGTTAAATTAATTTATGAGATGTCTGATCGACCTAAAACTATAAAAGAAATGTTCAAATGTAATAGAAGTGTAGTATTTAATATAACAATAAGTTGTTTAAATCTTTTGAACATACATCATTTATTCCACTGGCTAACTGATGAAAATTATTTGTATGTTGCTAATTTTGTAGAAGAGCCTAAATTATTAAATATTAATTCTTTAAAAATTACTGTAATAGATGATTTTTTATGGCGACATGAATCATTCGATTACAAATACGATCATTTGCAAGATGTTGTAAATTATATTACAGACAATTATTCATATAACGATACTTTGAATTCTAAAATGAAATCATACTTACAGGATCTCGATATAAAAAGAAATACAAATAGTAAACAATTATTAAGCTGGTGTTGGGTATGAGTGTATTTTGTTCAGCACCCTTTAATGGGTTTTATCAAGGATTGGATGGTAAAATATCAGTATGTTGTCAGGCACCTGTTTTAGTTGATCATAAAAATAACTATAACGAGGCAGTTCATGATCCAAAAATAGTAAAATTAAGACAAGATTTTTTAAATGGTAACCTACCGGAAGAATGTAAGATGTGCACTCCGCGGGTTAGACAAGAAACTACTATACTATGCGGTTCAAAAGATAGATCCCAAGTTACAGCAGATTATTATGAACCAGTATTTTTAGACCTCCTATGGTCAAATAAATGTAATTTTGCATGTATGGGTTGCTCGCCTAGAATTAGTTCAGGTATGTTGAAATATAAAACAGCAGTTGATATAGTTGATCCTTTAAACGAACAGTCTGCTAATTATAAATGGGATTCCAAAGATGAACAACAACGTAGAATAGATTATATTTTACAAAATATAAAAACAATAAAAGGAATACATTTGAACGGTGGAGAACCTTTAATGCAAGAAGGGTTTTATGATTTATTGGAACGATTAATAGAACTCGATGCGACGCATATAGGAATCTGGTCTCATACAAACGGAAGCGTGTCAACATATAAAGGAAAAAATATTGTAGACCTTATAAAACCATTTGATGTATGCACTGAAGGCCATAAAGAAGACGAGCATGTATTTGGATGTAAATCGCATATTGTAATGAGTCATGATGGGATAGGTAAACAAGGAGAATATGTAAGATATGGATTGAATCAAGATATCTGGTTAAAAAATTATAATAATTTTTATGAATCAGGAATAAGAACAGATGTTCAGGTGTGTTATAATATTTTTAATTGTTTGAAATTGGAAGAGATGGCAGATTGGTATGAAGAGCATTTACATGTCACACCTAATCTAAGTTTGTGGAACTGGCCCCCTGCATATTCAGCGAAGTATATTAGAAGGATTCCAAAACTATATGATAGCGCAATGAATATTTTGGAAACCCATGGAAAGAGATTTAGAAAATCAGAATATGTATTAGATTTTATGAAGGGTGCAGTTGAAGATGAAGAACTTAAAGACATGCATTATAAGTTCAGTGAAAGTATATCCAAATTTGATGAATTGAGAGGCACGGATTTCGAAACTACTTTTCCAGAATTAAGGGAATTGTATTACTAATGGAAAACGGATTTATTATTTTAGATTTCGAAGAAGATTTGAATGATTATATAAAATCATTTGATACAAATACTTTCAATGATTTACATTTGGAAAATACATCTTGGAAATGTAAAATTAAAAAATTGAACGAAGGAAAATTATTTGAGCTGCTCTGTAAATATGAAAAACAGGCACTTGAATTTTATGAAGGAATATTGGATATTAAATTATCTCATCACTTTAATTCTCCAGAAAGTTTATCTAGTATTATTTACTATGATATTAATTCAGGTTATCATGGAGAACATACTGATTATGGATTGTTTAATATTATATTAAATAATAATGGTTTGGATTGCATGTATTATAAGGATGATGAATGGAAGTTGTTTGAGTCTAAAAACAAAATGATTATAATGAATGGTGAAAAAATCGAAGAGCTCACGAACGGAAAACTAAAAGCAGTAAAACATAAAGTTATTAAACCATACGGTTTTGAAAGATACATTGTTACTAAAATATGTTATCCCATAAACCAAAAAGAAGAACTCTCTAATAAACAATCTAACTGGTTAACAATGTGAAAATATCTCTATATACTAGTGGTTCAACGGGGAAGCAAAAACGAGTCACGCACGATGAAAAGAATTTCTATAAAGCAGGACATTTTTTAGTTGAGAAATGGGGGTTAAGTCAAGGAGATATTATTTTAAATCCCTTTCCGGCATGGACTATCGCAAACTGGGCATTTTGTGTAATACCAGCAAGGATTGCTCATTGCGAAATAGTAAATGTTAGAATGAATCCTTTGAAATTTTGGGATGTTGTAGAAGAAGTTAAACCAACAGTTCTTACATTAGCAATTGGAACATGGAGAACACTTGTTAAAAGAAAAAAACCAAATCTTGAATTTGTTAGAAATTTATGTTCGGGCTCAGCGCCGGTGACAGATGAAGATATTTCACTGATGAAATCAACCGGTGCCGAACATGTTTGGAACATTTACGGATCCACAGAAAGTATTCCACCGGTGATGATATCAAATGATGCAGTTTTTAATTTTAAGGAATCTCCATATTATTTGGAATATGATAACACGTTATGGGTTGATGGTGTTGATACAGAAGATAAATTTGAATATAACCGATGTGTCGGAAGACAACTCGTTAATGAAACTTGGAAGGCATGAATATTAATATTATAGAAATAGAATTATCCTCTCTTTGTAATGCAAAATGTTCTGGTTGTATGAGGACAATGCTGGACAACAAAAAGATAGATTATTATAAAGGGAACCTTCCTTTAGATAGTATAATAGATTGGTTTGATCCTCTTGATTTATCCGAAACAAAAATAAAGATGTGTGGCGTTTTGGGGGATCCGATGATCAATCCAGAATTATATGAAATAGTATTTTATTTGTTGTTTGAAAAAAATGTTCGCGATCTTGAAATGTCCACAAACGGTGGAACCCGCTCGACTCAATTTTGGAAAGATTTAGGATTATTATCGAGGCAATCAAATAAAAGATTTTATATTCATTGGGCGATTGATGGAGTTACAAAAAATGACTACAGGGAAAATGTTGCGCTCGATAGAGTATGGAACAATGTTCATGCTTACCATTCTACTGGCGGTCATAGTATCTGGCAGTATATCATTTTTGATTATAATGAGGACGAAGTTGAAGCAGCCAGAGAAAGAGCAAAAGAATATGGAATGAAATTCGCCACCAGAGTAAGTTGGAGGAATACTTCTGAAAAAGCTAAAGTAACCTCCAAAGCTGCTAACAAAATAGACTCCGATACATATGAAGTAGTAGAGAAAAGAGCACGTACGAAGCAATATAAAGACGCTAAGATTGCATGTAGGCACAAGGTAAAAGGCGAACTTTATATTGGAGCCAATAAAAGGTTATGGCCTTGTTGTCACTTATATGATGAATCTGTTGCTCAAAAAACAAATGATATAAAACATTTATATGAAAATATCGGTCATAATTTTAATGACTTGA
>Ga0208408_1000840_pt1 | contig 18650 bp, 30 predicted proteins | sample ETNtaG_4_FD_185776 | JGI IMG/M metagenome (GOLD analysis project Ga0208408, IMG submission 185776) | Marine microbial and viral communities from oxygen minimum zone, Eastern Pacific Ocean - ETNP201406SV67 (SPAdes) (version 2) | ecosystem: Environmental > Aquatic > Marine > Oceanic ... | reverse complement strand
TACAGGGTACTGATGTTCAAAACCAATTTGAGGCTCTAGAAGATCTGCAGCGAAATTACCCATTCCAACTCTCATTTCTGGATTGATTAAGATATAAATCATGAAAAGCATTGTGAGCAACATGCCCCCCATGGCAGGAGGTTGCACTTCTTCTTCAGGAGTATTTTCTTCTTCGCTCATTTATTCAAAATCGTCCTAAATTGTTCAACTGCAATTTCAACTTTATCATCATGATTTTCAACTATAGAAACAGTGGCTCCTACTATAGAAGCTGCGGTTGCAGCATAATCACGATTTACTTTTTGATGCATGTCAATATCATCAGCATCTCTTGCTCTAGAAGGATCTTTAGATCTTCTTCCAGTAATTTCTTCTGCTGTAGCTTCTACTAAAACAATAATATTTGGATTTAAGGCACGTATAGTCCATTCAGGCAATCCAGGCATATATCCTGAAGGAGTTAGAATGGAAGCATGAGTATCTACTACTACATTACCCATTTGAGCAATCCTTTCCCCAGCTTGTTTTTGCAGTGATTGCTGTTTTTCGATGGGTAGTTTTCTCATATCGTCTCGATCATTTACACCCTCTTTTTGGGCTTCTTCAAACATAGTACTACCAAAATTTACAATTTTATACCCATATTCTTGTGCAGCATTCATAACTGTACTTTTACCTACACCAGGTACTCCTGTAACTATTACGACACCCATATCTATTTGCCTAATCTATTGGGTTTTTTTAGGCTTTCTGGTAATTTTACAAACGTTGCAGGACATCCTTTAGCTAGATGCCAAGCAGGAACATCTTTTGTTACAACAGCCCCACCTGCAACGAAAGCCCCTTCACCTAAAGTGAGTCCAGGCATTATTGTGGCATTAGACCCTACAGTAACATCATTTTCTATAGTTATAGGCTCTGGCTTGTATTCAGTCCTAAGTGGACTTTTATCATTTGTAAGAGAAGCATTAGGTCCCAAAAAAACACGATTTCCTATTTTAGTACCAGTAGGGATGTAAGCTCCCGTCTGAAAACTACAATTATTTCCAATCAGACAATCATTATCAATAACAACATTAGTACCAATCAGACAACTATTTCCAATAATCGTATTTTCTCTAATTAGAAAGTTATGGCCAGTTCTAGTATTGTCACCAATTTTTGCAGTTGAGTAAATTGCACCAGGACGAATCATAGAGTGATCTCCAATTTCACACCCAGTTATCTTATCTGGATTAGTGTTTAGTAAATCTAATTCAGCATTATGAGGATAACCAATTAATGCATTAGAATCAATAAAGCAAGAATTACCGATTTTAGAATTACCGAAAATTGGCATTACTCCTCGCCAAAGAAGCTTCGAAGAACCGGATGCATTTCCATCATTTGTTCTTTTCCAATCTGTTCATACATTCTAATCATAATTCCGACAGTAAGTAATACACCAGTACCTGAAGATTGCCCCACTGTTCCAATCATATCTGCGCCAGCTGCTAAGAATCCCACCATAGCTCCACTGAATACAGTTACTGTAGGGATATAACGTTCTAAAACCTTTTCAACAATTCGTGGATCTCTACGGAATCCTGGTATTTGCATTCCTGAGCCCTGTATTTGTTTTGCGACGTCTGCAGGTCCCATGTTAGTAGTTTCAATCCAAAACTTAGCAAATACTATAGATCCTAAAACCATAATTCCCATATAAACTATGATGTGAGCTACAAGTTGCCAAGGTTCGTGACCTCCTAAATATTGCCCATATTTTTCAGGACTTACAAGAGGAAGAAACCAATCTTGTAAACCAGCTAGGCGATTAACATAGTAAGCTAAACCCATAGTAGGTACCGGATTACTTCCATCTGTAGTATCAAAAGCACCAAGTTTCCAATTATGGCCAAAGATAGGCCATGTAGACATTGTTGGATGTGACCAGAAAAGAAGTGCAAACATATTAACATTTGCTAATAAAGCAGCCATCAAAATAACAGGAATATTACTAGCATAAATCAAACGAATAGGATATCTTCCTCTAGCTCCTCTTACCTTTCCATGAGCCAAAGGCAATTCAATTCTTGATGATTCAACATAAACGACTATGAAGAAAACAACTAAAGTACCAAGTAATGCAACAAGAGGATTTGGAGGTGCCAGTAATATTGCTTCATATCCTCCATTGCTCAAATCAGAAGTCGATGAATTTTTAAGATACCATAAAATCATTGGGAAAGTTCCTGATGGCGTATCAGTTTGGCTTCCAGGTGCAGGTTCCCAATTCAGAGTCCCAGTAAAGATAGCTTGTGAAACACCAGCTGCAATGAATAGTGAGATACCAGACCCAATACCCCATTTGGATACACTTTCATCCATTAGGAAAACTAAGTAGGATCCTATCGCTAATTGAGTAATAATAGTCATTCGAGCCCAAGTTAGTCCAACATCACTAACAATTGCAGCACTAGGTTCAAGAAAACCAAATACTTGAGGAACAGATTCTACGATAATCATTACAATAACTAGAACTTTCTGTGTTCCTTGATATATTTCTTTATCTTTTGGATTTTGTAAATTTAAGTTTATAATTTTTGCACCTGTAAAAAGTTGCATAATAATACTGCCAGTAACAATAGGACCGATACCCAAGTGCATCAAACTACCACTAGCTCCAGCTAGAATTGCTCGGTATTGACTGAAAAGATCAATAGTTTCTCCTCCAAGACCATATATTGCAACATTCGTCATTGCAAAATAAACAATTAAGATAGTCAAAGTCCACGTCATTTTGGTTCTAAAATGGACGTGCCCATCTGGTTTCTTTATGGTAGGCATTCGGCCTATTATGGGTTTAAGTCCGTGTAATTTAGATCCTTCTCCAGAGTAAGAAGCACCCATGTATACCAACCAAGTTAGCACCACAAAACCAAGCCCCATTAATGTACCTGCTACAGTTTCAGGACTTTTCCAATTATACCAAAGGACATAAAGAAGAATCATAAAAAGACAAGGGCCGAGAGCCTGTCTTGGGTTTCTAGGAATATCGTTTTCAGCCATTCAAGATCTCTCCACCAGCTGCCTCAATTTTTTCTACGGCTTTTGCAGATGCTGCATTAATCGTAAGTTTATATGATTGTTTGGTAGAACCAGTACTGAGTAATTTGTCATACCCCATACTTTGTAAATTAAGAGAGATAACTTTTCCTTTTTTTGTAGCCACACCGTCAGCAATCCACGTGTCACACATTTCTTCGATAGTATTCAAGTTAATTGAGTTATTTGCGTGAACTACAGATTGAGGCCTTTTGAAACCATGAGCTCCCCATACGCGGCCAACACGTTCATACATTATACGTTTAGTTTTGTGACATCCTGCATTCCCACGTCCACCCCTAAGACCTGCTCCTCGACCTTTCTTGTGCCCTCTTCCACGTGTGCGACTGGGTTTGAGTGCCTTACGCCTTGGCATATTGCATTCTCCTAATTAACATATTAATTTTGTCACCACGATAACCGAGAGCTCCCCCTTCCTTAAAACTACGTTTTATTCCTTCATATCCTTTACGGGGTGGATGTAATCTAAAAAGAGGTTTTAATGCAGGAACATCTCGCATTACAGTTTTTCCTTCTGTAAGAGATTTTGCTAAAGCTTTAATCGTCTTGAAAGAAGATTCTTTTAATTCAGTTTTAGTATAACTCTTATTACCGCTAGTTTTACCCGAACTTTCAAGCATTAATTGAGTAGTATCTGCATCAACTTCTCCCCAAGTCACATAATCTTTGATAATATTCAACATACCTTTGTAAACGTCGTTTTCAGGAACAATAACACAATGATTTACATTATTCAAACGCATTATTTTCATAGTTTTCTTGATCTTAGGTTTAACATTTACAGAGCCTCTAACTCTAACAATTGCCCAGCTCATTCTTGTTTTACTCCTTTAACCATATTATGAAAGTCATCTTGTCCAGGTAACAATTTCGTTGTTGTTGTTTTCTTAAGTGCACTAAACATTGCATTTGCAAAATTATAGATAGTTTGAGTTTGGCCTTTGGTAAATGACCAAGCATCTTCAACACCGGCCAATTTTAACATAATTTTTCCGACTTGATTTGTAACAAGACCAACACCAGGTGGAGCTGGCTTAATTGTTATGCGAGTTGATCCAGTTCTTCCAGATACTTCAAACGGCAATGAATTTGGAACTGCAGTTGAGCATTCCCAAGAACCACTACCTCTTCTAATTTCAATGATATTCATTTTTGCACGGTCCAGTGCTTTTGTAATTGTAGGCCTTACCAATTTACCAGAGACTCGTCCCAAACCAACAATACCGTTCCCATTTCCAACAATGGTTGTAACAGCAAACCGTACTCTTCTTCCAGAATCAGACATTCTTTGAACCATATGAATATCAATAACTTCTTCCAATAAATCAGGAACTAATAAATCAATAATTGGAGGCTCACGTAATGGCAATCCAGTAGCTAATGCGTCTTGAATAGTAGTGATTTCACCGGAAACAACCATCCTTCCTAATTCTGTTTTAGCAGTCCATTTGGAAATTCTTTCCTCAGCTGCACGCCGGCGTTGTTGAGCTGGAGAGAGCGGAGGTCCTCGTTGTGGCCTTCCGCCTTGCTGAGGCTTTCCGCCTTTTTGAGGAGGTTTTCCACCTTGGTAAGGTTTATTACCTTTATAATTCGATTGTTTAGGTTTAGATGCTTCTTCAGCCATTATTTACTACCTCCAATTTTCTTGGATACTTTTTCAAAGTTAGTAGTTGTTTTATCGGAAATATGGCTTCCATTAATTCTCTCATCGCTAGGAAATAAGTTATCAGAATGAGGAATATTTAACCCACCATCTACCAAACCTTTTAGAGTTGCAAAAGCTCTTCCTCCAGAGGTTGGAGTAATTCGACCAATATCAAGAACAACAGAGTCTACACCTGCTTTTAATGCTCTTTTAGCAGCTAGCATTCCAGATAAGTAAGAAGCCGGAATATTTGTTTTAGATCCCTTCCACCCCATACCTGCAACATCAGTAGAATTTGCAGATACAAGAACATTATCGCCCTTAATTGAAAAATCAATAATTTGAACAGTAACTTTAGCATTACTAAAACGGACAACAGCGCGAGGCACTCCTGATTTTAGCAAAGCTAATCGTTTTCGATAATTAGTAATTCCTTTATTTCTTCTTGAGAAGTGCATTCCTCTTGGCATTATTTCGAACCTCCTAATTTAATCCCATCAATTTCCATATTGTATCTTAGATGGTTTCTTGAGTTGTAAACACCACCTTTTACACGGCGATAATAAAGTCTGTATTGAGAAGGATCAATAGTTCCACCAGCTCTTAATGTCACCAATTCTTTTCTTAATGCACGCACACGATTCATCCAAGACTCTTTCTTTGGTGTACGAGCTCCACCGGCACCTTTTCTTGAACCATGGCCTCGGCGCCTTCCTTTAGTTCTTTGAATAGCCATAGCTTTTGCTCGACCTCTAGAAATCCCTTTTTTCTGATGCTTACGAATGAATTTTTGAACGATTAAAAGACGAACATCATCACGAGTAACGGCTTCTGAAATTCTTTCTTGAACTTCAGGACGGTCATCTACCCATACTCTGTGAACTCCACATTTTAATAAAGCTGCAGCAACACGTTTTTGATAGGATAAATTCATAGATCTCTCCTATTGAAAACACGTATTTTCAATTCATCAGCTTTCTTTACAATAATTTCTCTCTTTTTGTCTCCAACTTTACTGGCAATGCGAATTGCTTGAGTTTTTGGATCAACATTATCGACTTCTTTTGGCGTATGAATCATAACTTCTTCAAATCCTGAAGGATGTAGTCCTCTAACACTTGCAGGCCCTCTAAATCCAGGTTGAACAACAGTAATTCGGTATTTGAAATGCCTTCGCATTTTGGAGTGTATACCTCTTGGACGTCTCCACTTATCTCCAAGACGTTTGTATCTGAACCAATTTTGACGCTTAAAGGCAGGTCGTCTGTTAGACATCCTATTGCGTTTTGATAATGCAACCTTTGTTTCTGAATCTAAAACTGGCTTCTGTCTTGGTTTATATTCTTCATCACTCATTGAGCAACCCCTTTAGAAATAGTGTAAATTCCATCTTGGAATACACGAGTATCTCTACCTTTCACAATGGTAGCTTTTTCTAAATTACCGGCCGTCTGACCAACTTCTTCAACATTATTACCTTCAATAGTAACAATATCTCCTTTTACTTTGACTTTAGCAGATCCAACAATAGTTGAATTTCGCGTATCCTTTTCACCTAAGAAATTATCAATAGCCACAACATTTCCTTTTACAACGACCTTCATAGGAAAGTGAGCAAATACAATTTTCATTTCATACTTGAATCCTTGATTAACTCCTTTAATCATGTTTGCAAGATGAGCTTTCCATGTACCAATCAAAGCTTTTTCTTTCTTTCTGAGCTTATTTCCAATAATTTTTAATTCATTATCTCCTTGCTCAAATTTCATAGAAGCATGTTTGAAATTTCTACTTAAATCCCCACGAGGGCCAGTGATTTTAACATCAGAACTACTACTATCTACAGAAACGCCTTCTGGCAATTTTAAAACATGGACCAATTGTTCGATGAGCATTAATAAACGTAAGCTAACAGCTTTCCTCCAGTTGATGCCTCTTTGGCTTGGTCATTATTCATTACTCCGTATGGCGTTGTTAGAATTAAAAGTCCGAAATCCTTTGCAGGTAAATAACGAGCTTCATGTCTATCCATATCTCTTAATTTAATAGAGAAACGTGGCTTAATCGCTCCACAGCCGTTAATTCGACCGTTAAGAGAAATATCAAATTCCCCACCCCTACCGTTCTCACGGAATTCATAATTATTCAAGTACCCTTTTTCAGTTAATAATTTCAGCACATCACCAATAAGCCGTGAAGCTGGAACTACAGCAGATTCCTTTCCAACGTGGTCTGCATTTTTGATAAGAACAAGGGCATCTGATAATGGATCGTGTTTCATATTTTTTTACCTCAATCGTATTTTTTGAACCCTAGCTCTGGAGCTTTGTCCCTGAAACATTGTCTGCACAAGTTCAGTCCATAACGGCGTACTAGTCCGCGTTTTCTATCACATAGAACGCAGCCAACAATCCGGCCACGATAAACTTCGCGTTCTTTGATTTTAACTTTATCTATTTTCATACTTTGAAAACCTCCAATGCGAATTTCTTTTTCATGTATTCTTGGCATTCTTCAGCATTAATTCTGTGATTCTTGCCAACTCTATTACTCCTAATTTTTCTTCGAGATACTCTAAATCCAGGCCTTTCAAAAGCAATTGCAATGTCAAGTCCAAAGATTCCAATATCCGGATCATAGCTTTCGTTTTTGTATCCTGTATAATCCGGTATTCCAAAACTTAAACCACCTGTTTTAGAAAAACAATAGTTAGGTAATCTATTTTCACGAACCCATAAAGATTCTTTAATAAATTTCAAGGCATGTTCTCCTCTCAAAGTAACTTTACATCCAATAGGCATTCCTAATCGAATACCAAGGTCTCGGTTTGTGGATTTTGAAAGTGTACGAGTAGGTGTACATCCACTTAATTTCTTAAGAACACTTTCAGCTTTTGCAAGCCTTTGTCCAGCTTCTCCAACTCCAATATTTAGAACAACTTTAGCTATTCTTAGTTCTCTCATTGGATTCATAGTTTAACCTCCGGTAGAGTAACTAGTGCTTTTTTATCGCCAACAACAAAAGAATAAGACTTAATAGTTTGGAAATCTTCATACATCACTAAGTTTGGTTTTGTACTGCGAGTTATTTCTATACCTTTAATTTCAGAAAGTGAGCCAACATGAGCTCCTCCCATAATAAAAGCTTGAGCACCTTCCTTGAATTCTATCACCTTTTTTATTTTCATATCGGGCAATGAAACTTGAAGAACATCTCCAGTTTTGACTTTTTTATCAGAAATCATATTCGTACCATCATGTAAGTTAAGTTGGATTTTACCGCCTTTTACGACAGTTTTGTTCTCAATACGTAACAATTTCCATTTAGATTCGGCAGCTTTTATTTCTACAAATTGAAGCCGGCCATGATCATCTATCATTGTTCGGTAATGTTTTTTCATATCAGGTAGTGAAATAACATCCATTAATCCAACGGGATATTTTGGTTTACGAACAACTCTTTGATCAATTAACACAGCTCCATTATTTAGAATAAATTTAGCTTCACGGTTAGTGTCACAAACATGCAAATAATCTCTCATAATTGTTGAAATAGGAATTGCACCTTCAAGAGAATGTTTACCTGGCATTGGCCGAGTAGTCCAGACGTTTTGTTTTCTGGAAATGCTCCAAGATCGGGGTGCTACAAGCCTCTTTAGATGGTCACTACTCATTTTGATTCTCCTTTTAATCTTTCAATAAGTTCAGACTTTTTTCCACTAACTGGCAATCCTTTTTCCTTAAGAGCTGCCTTCAAATCAGGAACTTTCATATCATCATAATTAACTTCTTCACTTTCATTATCTTCTTCAGTATTCTCTTCAGCTTCATCAACCGAGTCTTCTGAAGTTTCTTCTACAATTGGCCCTACAGTTTCTTCTTCATATTCATCTTCAGCCGCTTCAAAGTCTGAAAGAACAGAGTCAGTCCATTCTACAGATTCATTAACACGAGTTAATAATTTTCTTCTATAAATATCAGACCAATCAGGATTTATAATTACCAAATTAGAGGGGTCAATAGGCCGTTGAAGTTCAGTACCATCTGATTTGAAATAAGTAAATCCTTCTACGTATATTTTACGAGCTTTTCTATCAACCTTAGCAACTCTTGTTGCAGATTTAGATCTACCTTCTCCTCTGACAATTAAAACACGATCGCCCTTGCGTACAGGCATAGATCTTGGATACATAAATCCACGAGCTAATTGTTTTTCACGGAGACCCTTGTCTACAGGTGCAGACATTTCACGATGTCTACGGTGATAAGGTGCCGTATATCGGGCAAGTCTCTGTTTTCGTGGTTGAATTGAACTCATATTATACTCATACTATAGTTGTTGCTGCGGCAGCAATACGCGGCCATCTTTCGGCAGCTTCTCTAGATACAGGACCCTTAATCGAAGATCCTTTTGTTTCTCCTTGTTCATTAGTTAATACAGCTGCATTATCTTCGAACTGGACCATTGTCCCATCTGCTCTGCGGAATGCTCTACGGCATCTTACAACAACAGCACGGACCAATTGTCTGCGCATTTCAGGAGTTCCTTTCTTTACAGAAGCTACAACCATATCTCCGACTCCTGCAGAGGGTGATCTACGGTGAACTCCTTTATAATTTAAAACGGTAACAATTTCGACTAATTTTGCACCGCTATTGTCTACACAAGCTAGTCTAGCTCCTTGTGGCAAACCTCTCATTTGACGTCCTGCAACAGCCCTCATGCATCTCTCCTTTCAATAATTACGAATGATTTTGTTTTTGACAATGGCCTACATTCCATAAGTGTTACAATATCGCCTTCAGACGCACCAACACTAGCTGGACTATGTGCACTTATTTTTGAAGAACTACGAGCATATCGTTCGTATTTAGAATCATATTTCATTTTGTTAATCTGTACAACAACAGTTCGTTGAGCTTTTGCCTTTATTACTTTTCCACGGAGTATTTGTCCACGAACAGATAAACTTCCAAAGAAAGGATCATTTGGATCTCCATCCCATGGGTTTGCAGGCGCTTCAACATCAATACCGATGTCTCTTGGTTTATTATCGCTCATGCTTTCACCTTCTTAATTCGATCTTGTGACCTGTACGCAATCTTATTACCTATAAGTTCACCATTTTCAAACATAAATTTCGCCGGACGTTTACTAATCATTTTTTGTTTTCCGTTACTTTCAATAGTAATAGTTTCGCGACTTTCTCCTATAATTTTGCCAGAAACTCCACATAAGCTAGGGTCGCTATGTTCTGAAACAGTCACATTTTCACCAATAAATTCTATTCTTCCATCCATCTATTGAACCTCCACTGGGAAGCCCATGTCGGTCAAAACTTCAGTAACTTTTTTTGTATGATTGCCTTGAAGTTCAATAACTCCACCTTTTGAAGTTCCGCCAGTTGCACATTTTGTCTTCAATTGTTTGGCAAGGTCACTAATGTCGACACCCTTCCCCATTCCATTAATTAGTGTAACTAATTTTCCATAACGGCGTTTTTCGATATGGACTTTGATAGATTGTTGTTCTCTAACAATTTCTTCCATAGCTAGAAGTTCTTTTGGAAGGCCAGTCAAGGGATCAATATCAACCATTAATTTTCACTCTCCAATTCAATCTCTCTCATAATGGTTGTTAATCTTGCAATTTGTTTTTTTAGAGCTCTCATTCTACCAGGTGAAGTAGGTTGTCCACCCATAGAGGCAACACCTCTTTCATTCATTAATTCTGAGCGAAGTTCTTTCAATCTCACATCACGCTCTTCAGGTTGCATTTCTCTGAGTTCATCTGGTTTCTTAAGACTCATTTCTTAGCTTTCTCCTTTTTCTCAGGTTTTTCTTTTTTATCGTCAGTTTTCTTTTCTTTAGCTTCAGTTTTTGGAGCTTCATCAACTTTTTCAGTTTTCTTCTCTTCACTATCTTCTTCAGCTTCTGGAACTTCAGCAACTTCTTCTATAGGTTTAGCAATAGTAATCTCAGCAGGTAAGACTGCGTCCGGTTTCATTATAGCTACCTTTACACCAATAGTTCCTGGTTTGAGTTTAGCTTGAGCAATACCAACATCCATCAATTGCAATGCAGGTTCACCACAGAATTTGATGTGTCCAGATAAGAATTTTTCAGTTCTATGTCTAAGACCAGTTAATTTGCCAGCAATAGTAATTTGACATCCTCTAGCACCAGCATCCATTATTCGTTGTAGCATAGAATTACCAGCTCTTCTATAATTCCATCCTCTTTCCAAAGCATTTGCTACTTTTGCAGCCATAATTAGCGGATTTAAAGCAAAGCGAGTTACTTCACCAGCTTCAACTTGTAGATTTTCATACCCAAATTTTCTTTCTAATTCTTCAGTTAATCTCTGTATGTCGCTACCTTTTCTTCCAATTACTAAACCAGGTCTTTCAGCAGCAATTCTAACATGCGTACCTAACGGTGTTCTTTGTATTGAAAGACCGCCAAAACCAGCTCTAGTTGTTCTTTTTTGTACATGATCATGAACTTGTACTCTACGTACTCGTTCTTTGAGCATTTCTCTTACTATGGTCATTTAATTTCCTCCAATACTACTTCAATGTTAGCGCTTTCACGCATTTTCGGAGTTGCTCGACCTCTGGCCCTAGGGAATCTACCTTCGAAAGAGACTCCTCTAGATGTTGCAATATGAACAATTCTCCAATTTTCAATATCAATATGGATTGCTTCTCCATTATTTCCTGCAGATTCAATTATTTTAAGAATTGCAGCAGCAGTTTTTACAGGATATCTTCCCGAAGATATTCCTTTACCTTTCCGGTGCCCTACTTTACCATCATGACGTTTGAATGGAACTGCTTGATCCAAATCAATTACTCTTTCTAAATAACTCTTAGCTTTTTCAAGTTCCATGCCTTTTAGAGCGTGACAAACTTCTCTGGCTGCTTTTGGTGAAATATTAACACCAACACCGCGAGCCGCAGCATGAATTTCAGGATTATATGGGAACGAGAAACCTTTCATAACATCACTTCAACGGCATAAATTTAGACGACTTGGTAGCACCGACTCCAGGTCCTGTATGTGTAGGGGATGTTCTTGTAGGAGCTAATTCTCCAAAGTACAATCCAATCATTTCGGGCATAATTTCTATGCTCACAAATTCTCTTCCATTGTGTACAGCAAAAGTTCTTCCAACAAATTGGGGAACAATTATCATTTCACGACGGTGAGTTCGGAGAACTTTCTCCGGTTTATTATTAGAATCAGTAATTAATTTGGCTTGTTGTTGACTTAGGCCGCGTCTAAAAGTCCTTCTTTGTCTTGAAGGTACCATAGCCATGAATTCTTCAAAAGAGAGTTCTTTGAGTTTATCGATAGTCAATCCGCGGTAAGTAAATTCTTTCTTACGGCGTACTTGAATACCTGCCTTTCTCTTTCTTTCTCTCCTTCTTGCAGCCTTAGGCGTTGCAAGTCCTTTAGTTCTTCGGGCCATTATTTCTTACCTCCAGTTCTCTTAGCTGCAATATGACCAACTTTACGTCCAGGTGGAGCAGTTCTTGAAACTGTAGATTGAACACCAACAGTTTGCTTTCGTCCACTACCGTGAGGGTGATCAACTGCATTCATAGCAACTCCTCTTACTTTTGGCCAAACCTTAGGTCGGGATCGAGTACGATAGAAATTCTTTCCAGCTTTTGCAATGGGTTTTTCACCTCTTCCAGAACCAGCTACAGCTCCAATTGTTGCTCGACACATATTGTCTAATTTTTTCTGAGCTTTAGAAGGTAATCTGATAGTAGTATTCTGTTTACCGTGTGAAATAATAATTGCAGCTTCACCAGCAGCTCTGGCCATTTTTCCTCCATCTCCTGGTTGCATTTCTACATTATAAACTTTAGTTCCTTCAGGTATTGAACCAACATATGCGGTGTTTCCAATATCAATTTCAGCACCATGTCCGGTAGCAATATCTTGACCGACGTGCATACCATCATGTGCAATCATAGTGTAAATTCCATCTTGATCAGAAATTTTAGCAATAGGGGCCGTCCTGCCAGGATCATGTAAAAGTTCAGTAACTTTACCACTTGAAGATTTAGATCTTGGATGTCTAGCATCTCCTTTGAAACGGTTATCTGGAGCTTTCCAACGGTGTCCTCGGCCGCGTCTTCTAGGTATTATTCTCTTTCCCATATTATCACAATATTCCTAATCTATTACTCAAGTCTTCAGCAGAATTTCCTTCTGCTAATTTGACTATAGCTAGTTTACCTTCTTTGGTAATTCTCGTATTAACTTTGCTCACATCAACTTTGAAAAGAGCTTTGATTGCTCCTTTAATATCATGTTTTGAAGCTGTTCGAGCAACATAGAATTCTAATTTATTTTGTTCAAGCATGTAAAGCGCTCTTTCTTTAGATCTCGGACTTAGAATTATTTTGTGTTCACTCATAATCTTTCCTCCAAAGCAGAGACTGCAGCTTTACTGAACACAACTAATCTACCTGGATCGCCACCAGGTGCCAATAATTCAGTATTAAGATCTTTAGAAGTAGTAACATCTACTCCTGACAAATTACGGAAAGCGTTTTCAGAACCATTATTTTCAGAAAGTACTACAAGTATAGATTTTGGAGTTCTGTATTTCCGTCCTCTCCTTTTTCCTTTTCCTGCCCGGATGCCTTTCCCATCAGTTGATCTATCAATATCTTCACTTAATCCAAGCCCATCTAATAGCGATAAAGCTCTCTTGGTAATTGATTCTCCTTCATGGTCACCAGAGATTTTTTCAATTTGATTATCGATAACATAAGGTAGAGTTACTTTTTCAGGTACAACATGCCCTCGTGCACTTACATAGGATTCTTGCGCTGTTGCAGCTAACGCAGAACGGAAAGCTTTCTTTCTTTCCTTGGAATTTATTTTTAGTTCCCATTCTTTTTCGGCTTTAGGTGGATGAGCTCTTCTTCCACCAACAGTATTCGGAGCTTCAGCACCTCTTCCACCGCCTCCGTTTTTACGTGGAGTACGTGCCATACCGCGACCTTTACCAGGCCATGAAACAGAATGACGGTAACCGGCTTCTTTTGATGCGCCATAAGCTTGTCTACGATTTGCTCTAGCAGATCGGACTGCTCTACGTATTAAATCTAATCTTACAGGTTCTTCAAAAGCCGCAGGTAAGGTTGCCGAGCTTTTCGAAGCTTTACCTTTCATAGAGTAGACTGGAACTTTCATTCTAGACTCCCTGCTGGCTCTCTTGTGAGACCATTGTTATTTCAGGTGCAACGACTGCATTGGCAGCTGAGCCATGGAATCGTACAGCTTTTCTAAATCTAATTAGACGTTTAGTTGGGCCAGGCAATGAACCATGCAATAATGCATAAGTTCCACGCACAAGTCCATAATTTAGGAAACCACCTTTAGGATTAATTTCATCCGGGTTGTCTCCAATTTTTAATAATCTTTTATTGTATTCAGTTCTTTGATGGTAGCCAGTTTGTCCTGCTTGCGGAACCGTAGAAACTACGTAACCAGGGCTGAACGGACCTAAATTTCCAATCATCCTACGGTGCTTTGAGTTTTTGTGAGTTAGTAATTTCACACCCCAGCGTTTCACGTGACCTTGAAAACCATATCCTGTAGTAACTGCAATCGCATCTAACATTTCACCGTCTGCGGCAAAATCATTCACTGAGAATTCTTTTCCCAACATGCCCTTTGCAAAATCAATTTGAGCTTCAATAGATCCACCGCCAATAGCCATTTCCATAACTTCAGGTCTTTTCTTTGGTACTCCAGTAACTAATTTAGGTTGAGTTCTGACTAATAATCGAACTTCTTCCAAATCATTTTCTTTCATACTTTTCCAAGAAGCTTTGTTGTCTTGATCTTTCGGTAAAGGTAATTTGCGCTCTAAATCGGCATCCAATTTTGGATCCCACGCTTCAGTAAGTGTTCTTAAACCATAAGTGTCTCGAATATAACCACGAGCTCCAATAGCTTTCATTGCAGGTAATTCTACAACAGTTACAGGCATTCTAATTTCCTGTCCGGCGGTAACGGATTTCTTTCTATAATCAATAGCCATAATGTGACTCATACCTACTTTATATCCTGCAAATCCAAGAATTTTCGGTTCATCACCATCGACAGCAGCCCAACTAGAGATATGTGGCGTTTCAGAGCGAGCTCTCTTTCGAGGGCTAAAGGCCATAGATCCGCGGTTTGGTTTGTTGTGTTTTGGCATTTCTGTTTACTCTCCATATTGCGCTAACCGTTGCTAACGGAAACGAAATCAGGCGTAATTTCCCACATATTCCACATCGTACCGTGACGCCGTTTCTCGACGAGAACAAGTGCCTCGAGAGGTGTTGGGATAATTGCCCAAAGCGTCTGGTTGCGTGAATGTAGGGTCGCTCGCACAAACAGACTCTATATAAGGACTGGCATTATCTTTCGTCGAGAATAGGTTCGTTTTCAAGCCCTTTTTTTATTTGAGATGGCATCTCTTTTATTCCGAATAGAAAACGTGTAATCTTAGTTCGTTTTACACATTCAAAGAAAATCCAACAAGTTAATCCTACAAATATAGTAGCCAAGATAACTGCTGAAATACCATTAAGGCCTAAATTGCCAGCAAATATTAGCCCTGCAAAAGTAAGCGGCATATGAACAATATAGAATGGATAAACACCTTGATTCATATATGCTAAATTTTCACTAGGTTTGTTCAATAAGTATGCACCCCAAGAAAAGATAGTTAGACACCAAAACCAAGCATGGAAACTGTGAATTATACAGGCAAAAATAGTCATTTCATTATGAATTATCTTATTTTCGAGCCAACCTCCATCTATGTATGGGATTCCTGAATTGTGCTGTTCCAATCTAATCCAGACGAAAGCGATAGTCCATATTGCAGTAAGTACAGTAATCACAATCCGTTGAGATTCTATAAATTTGTAATAATTGTCTTTGGCAATAATACACATATATCCAAAGGCAAAGAAACCAAAAAACCAGAACCACTCATATCCCACTCCAATATATCCTGGAACCCATGGTTTGAATATAATTTCAATAAGAACTAGAATAAGTGGCAGTAAGAAGAATATTCCAATCCCTTTCGGCATAGTAAAAAATGACCTGATAAATCTAATCATTTTCCCATCAGGATTATTTCTTACAATACTAAAAATAGGAATTAGAAATAAAGAGTATTGAAATAGATTCCATAGAAACCACAGATGGCCAAGAGCTATAAGTTTTCCAATAAATGGTACCCAGAAAACTAAGCTTCTCCATATTATTCCAATTAGAAAGTCCCATATAGTCAAATTTCCATTTTCAGTAAGAACCGATCCGATAAATCCCATTGTCCAAGCTCCAAAGAACATAGGAACAAGAAGTCGTTTCACTCTTTCCATCAGAAATGTTTTCCACGGCCTTTTGCGAAATGCGAATGCCGTTCCCATGCCTGAAATCATAAACAATCCAGCAAGCCTCCATTGGTGCATCCAGTGTAGCAACATACTAGGTAAATTTACAGAATCAGTAGTATAGTCATTTCCGTCTTCAGCAATTTCCCATCTTTCATCCTCATTTAAACTATCTAAATCAGGATTAACATTTTCTCCGTAAAGATTCCAGTAAACGCCAATGGCTACATGAAACGGAATTAATAACCCAAATAAGATAACTCTAAGCCAATCAATATCATATCTCCTGACTTTTTTTAGAGTTTCTTCCACGAATATACGTTCTTAATGTTATATTTATACTTACTTCAAAATTTTATTTTGAATTAAGAGCTGGCCAAATCATTGTAGTGGCAATTATAACAAAAAGTTGAATAACAACGAAAATCACAAAATTGAAGTTGATATTGTAAATAATAGTTATAGCCCAAGAGACAATAAGTGAAAAAACAATGCTCCCAATCAACAGATTTCTAAATCCTATTTTGTCCCAATTATCAGACGAAGTTCCATTTTCTTGCAGTTTCATGCTTCAATTTCAATTGCAGTAGCCATTCCACCGCCCAAACATGCAGTAGCAAAACCACGCTTACCATTTCTAGCCCGCAATGCATGAATTAAGGCTAATACAATTCTACAACCTGAAGCACCAAGAGGATGTCCCATAGCTATAGCTCCTCCATGAACATTTAGTTTTTCATGTCTTAATCCCAGACCCTGCATTACACCTAAACAAGCAGATGCAAAAGCCTCATTATGTTCATAAAGATTATAATCTTGTTCACCATTACGGCCTTGCATTTTCCATAATTTTTGAACAGCAGGTATTGGTGCAGACATCACATCTTCAGAAGCCACTCCAACTGCACAATAATTGGTAATCGTAGCCAAACACTCTAGTCCTAATTCATTGGCTTTTTCACGAGACATTACTAAACAAGCGGCAGCTCCATCCGAGATTTGACTTGCATTTCCAGCAGTTACAATTCCGTCTTCATCAAATACAGGATTTAGTTTTCCTAAAATTTCTAAACTAGAATTTGGTCTGATACCTTCATCTTTTTCTAGTACGCCTCCTTCAAATTCGACAGGAATATGGTAGTTTTCGAACGCACCTTTTTTGTAAGCATTCTGTGCACGAATATGAGATTCAATAGCAAACAAATCAGATTCATCTCGACTAATATTAAATTTTTCAGCAATTCGATTTCCAGTTTGCGCCATCACCATTCCATTAATTGGATCAATCAAACCATCAACCATCATACTGTCCATTGGCTTTTCCATGCTTACTTTTCCATCTTTAGCTCTAGAAACCGTAAAAGGAGATCGTGACATAGATTCCATTCCTCCAACCATCATTATATCGGACTCTCCGGAACGGATTGAAGTGGCGGCCAACATAATTGCTTTCATACTAGAACCGCACATTTTGTTTATTGTTAGCGCAGGAATTCTTTCTGGAATATCTGCTTTCAAAGCTGCTTGCCGTGCAGGATGCTGCCCTAGGCTGGCTGAAAGAACATTTCCCATTATAACTTCATCAATCATTTCAGGATCGACTTTAGTTTGTTCTAAGGTTGCTTTAATTGCCAATGCACCTAAATCCACAGCAGGAGTTTCAAAAAGCGCACCTTTGAATCTCCCTTGAGCCGTTCTCACACCTCCAACAATCACAACATCTCTAGCATATTCCATTGATTTTTCCTTAGATAGCACCCAAGTAAAATAGCTTCGCAAGTATTAAGAAAACGTATACTAGGGCCAAATAGCAGAAAACATGGCCAAACCCAAAATTAAGGAGAAACGCTGGACGATAGATCTAGAAAAAAAGATTCAAGAAGAACACTTCTCTAATATCGACAGGTATTCCTTTAATCCAAAATCCGAAAAAGAAATTTTTGTAATTGATACGCCACCTCCATACCCATCAGGTACTTGGCACATTGGGGCAGTGGCTCAATATTCAATGATAGATGTAATAGCACGTAGCCAGAGACTTCTCGGAAAAGAAGTATATTTTCCATGGGGTGTTGATCGCAATGGAATAAACATTGAATTTACGGTTGAAAAGAAAACTGGCCGTAAGATGAAAACTTACGATAGAGCTGAATTTTTAGACATTTGCAGAAATGAAATAGAAAAATACACTCAGGAAATGAGAAACATTGCCAAAAGAGTTGGACTTTCTTGTGCATATGATAAGGAATATTTGACAGATGCACCAGAGTATCGTGCAGTAACACAATCAATTTTCATAGATTTATTCAAAAAAGGCGACATAGTCGAAGAATTAAGACCAAATTTGTATGACCCAGTCGAAGGAACAACACTTGCGGAGGCTGAAGTTGAAAGATTATCTAGAAAAACTAAGTTAGTTGATGTAAGATGGTCAGTTGAAGAAGAAGATCATCCTTCAGTTATAATTTCAACAACAAG
>Ga0208408_1000837_pt1 | contig 18659 bp, 19 predicted proteins | sample ETNtaG_4_FD_185776 | JGI IMG/M metagenome (GOLD analysis project Ga0208408, IMG submission 185776) | Marine microbial and viral communities from oxygen minimum zone, Eastern Pacific Ocean - ETNP201406SV67 (SPAdes) (version 2) | ecosystem: Environmental > Aquatic > Marine > Oceanic ... | reverse complement strand
AGAGTCATTTACAATCTATGGAGGTAACTTAGCTTCAACTCTTGCAGGGCAGTTTTCATTTACTTACTCCTTAGGTTTCGCGAATTTAGCTATTTACTATATAACTAAATCAAAACATAAATATAAAGTTCCAATAAGTTCAATTTTTTTATCCCTGTGTTTGCTATCACATTTAATTCCATTTATTTTGTATCTTCCTGCTTATGCAATTTATTGGCTTATTAAGAAAGAAAAAATTCAACTAAAGTTTATTTCTATTTTCATATTCACAACATTGGTGACTAGATTTATTGTTCCTTTAATTTATAACTTAGAATTCACTACAAATATGAGCTATACCCCATATACGAGAGTTAAGGATCTAATTAAGCCTGATATTTTGCCATATGCATTTTTATTATTCTTATTTCTTTTAGGGAGGTTTAATTTTAAAATATTAATAGAAAATAAAACTTTTTCTTTATTCGAATTTTATCTACTTTTAATGTCTGTAAGTTTATATTTTTTTGTTCCTGAAGGTGCTTTATGGAATGGAAGATTAGTTCCATTTTTCAATTTAGGAATAATAATTATTTTCTTCAAGGTGATAGATTTCTTATTAAATGATATTTTTCAATTTCAACAGGGTAAATTAAATACAAATCTGATAATACTTTTCTCAATAACTGCTTGTATTTATGTTTTTTATGATAAGTGGTTTGAGTTTAATAGATATAAGTTATTTTTTTATGGAATAGTTGGCTTAACTTTCTTAGGATTGGTGCTTTTTTATAATTCTTCATATAAATTATTTAATTTGGGATTTTTTGTTTTCATTATTTCATCAATGTCATTTTTACCTCATTGGGTTAATTGGAATTTTACAGGATATGAAGGAAAGGAGGACTGGCAAGACATTGAGGCACTTTATTCATCATTAGAAAAATTACCTCCTGGACGAATAATGTGGGAACCAAATTCTGATTTAAACAAATATGGGACACCTATGGTGCTTATGACGATCCCTTTATTTACAGATCACTCAAGCATAGAGGGACTTTATTTTGATTCAAGCATTACAACTCCTTTTCACTTTATAGCTGTTTCTGGTCTTGCTGAAAAGCCTTCAAATCCTGTAGGAGGTCTTTCTTATATAAATAATGATTTTGAAAAAGGGGTTGAATATTTAAATGATCTTGGTATTGATTACTTCATAACTTATACAGATTCTATTAGAGATAAAGCGATTAGTAATAAAGACCTTAGCCTATTGTTCGTTTCAGATCCTTTTTCAGTATTTGAAATTAAAACAAATAAAATTGAATTAGTTAATCAAAGAATAGAAACATTTCCAAGGATTTCATTCTATGAAAGGACTAGTAGCTCTATATTTAGAGATACTGAATATGAAAACTTTTTTGAAAAAGCTTATAATAATTTTCGCTATTTAGATGAATATAGAGTTGTTGAGCTTCCAGTGGGAATAAATTTAAATTCATCAAATGATGTTGATTTGAAAATTAGTGATTTAAAAATTTCCTCTGATGAAATTAAATTTACTACGAATAAACCTAATGAACTTCATATCATTAAGGTGTCTTATTTCCCTAATTGGAAAATAGATAAAGGTATGGGACCCTATAGAATCTCTCCGTCATTTATGTCTATTATTCCCTATGAGAACAATGTTTTACTGTCTTTTGAAAGAACTAACATCGAAACCTATTCTTTCTATTTTGGATTATTTTCATTAGTCTTATCATTAGTACTTTTTTGGAGAGTCAAAGATAATGTATGAAAAATTACTTTCAATAGTTCGGAAAATACCTTTTCTTTCTGGGGACACCTCCTCAGCCCAACTACTTAGAACTTTTATAGTTGGAGGCTTTAATTTAGTTTTTGGACTCTTGCTAAGTTATATTTTTCAATTTCTAGTTTTAAGTTCTGTTGGAGTTCCACTAAGAACTTACCTAACGAATGTATTTGTTTTTTCCATAGGTGTATTTGTTTCATATTTTATTTCTAGAAAAATTATTTTTAAACTATCAATTAGACAAGGAAAGTTAAAAGAGTTCATAAATTTTTTAGTTACAAATTTAATAAATCTTATAGTTCCATTATTTATTTGGTACATCATTGATAGATTTAAACCATCTATACAGGAGAATGAATTCCAATTTTTAGCTGCAACAATAATAATTCATGGAACGATCCTTCCTTTGAAGTATTTGATCTATAAGTATTTTGTTTTTAAGGATTCTCTGAATAATTGAATTCTTAATTTAATTAGACTATATATCGTTCTAGGAATTCTTGAGTATATAACAGAAACACTTGGTCTTATTTCATTTACCATTGCAGGAACTTCATAAATATTTCCACCTGATCTCTCAATTCTTAAAAGTAGCTCTGTATCAAATAAATCTTGAGTAGACACTACATTTTTTATTTCTTTTTCACAAGAAGATCTTCTAATTCCCTTCATTCCATGTGTATCAGACATTGATGTTTGAAATAGTATTTTTAATATTAAGACAAAGAAATTGGTAGCAATTCTTCTTATGATTTTTCTTCCATCTTGAGAACCGCTTATTCTTTTCGATGCAGTTATTGCTGAAAATTTTTTTTCTAATGATAATGAGTCAATAAGGAATTGTTCTGAAAAATAGTCAATATCAAAAGAAATAATCATTTCATTTTTTGCTTCTTTAAAACCATTTTTTAAAGCTGTCCCGTAATTGGGTATATCATTTGAAACAACTTTGCATTCTGGCCTTTTCGAAGAAAAATCTTTAATTAAACTTAAAGTTTTATCAGTTGAGCCATTTTCAGAAAATATAATTTCAAAATCCAGTTTCGTTTTACTACAAATATCAAAAATTTTTTGACTCGAATCTAAAAGGATCTCTTCTTCATTGTGTATAGGCACTACTACTGAAAAATTATTTATTGTGAAGTTGGCTCCCATTATCATTACAATAACTAAATAGTGAGTGAAAATAAACTAGATTTAATTTTTAAAGCTTATGATATAAGAGGAATTTTCGGCGAAACCTTAACTCCAGAAATAGCATATAAAATTGGATTTGCATATGCTGATTTTGTAGATTCTGAAAAAATAATCATTGGACATGATGGCAGATTATCAAATAAAGAAATGCTCAATGCCGTTGCTTCAGGAATAAAGAGAAATAATAAATCAATTTTATATATAGGGACTGTTCCAACTGACGTTGTCTATTCTTTATCAGGGATCCAAAACTTGCCAGGGGTTGTTATTACTGCTTCTCACAACCCAAAGGAATGGACAGGGTTAAAATTTTGCAATAAAGGAGCAAAACCTATAGGGATTGAGACTGGATTATTGGATATTAAGGAGAAAGTAGAAAGTTTTGATATTGATAATGATATTTATATTGATATTGACTTTAAAGAGGAAAATATAGTTGATACATATATTGAACACTTAAATTCAATAGTAAAACCAGTAGATGTAAAAAATTCAATTAGTTTTATTATTGATGCAGGAAATGGAGCATTAGGATCTGTTATAGAAAAACTAGATAATTCTTACAATCTTAATTTTGATGGATTGTATATAGATGTAGATGGAAATTTTCCTAACCATCCTGCGGACCCTTCTGATCCAGACAACCTTAAAGAGTTGAAAGAATTAGTAATATCTAGAAATAAATCATTTGGAGTAGCTTTTGATGGAGATGCTGATAGAGCAGTGTTTTTAGACAACGAAGGTAATCTAATTTCTGGGAGTTTAATGACAGCTCTTGTTTCGGACTGGTTAAATGAAAAAAAAGATAAATTAAAAATTGTCCATAATGTAAACGTTTCACCTTCTGTGGTCAGATATTTAGAAGAAAAGGGTATTACTACAATTAGAGCTAAAGTTGGTCATTCTTATATTAAACAAGTGATGAGAGAAGAAGATGCTGATTTTGGAGGAGAACATAGTGCCCACTTTTATCTAAAAGAAAATTTTTATGCAGATTCAGGAATTGTTACATTATTAATATTTTTACAAATACTTTCAGAGAAGAATATAAAAGTTTCAGAACTAATTCATAGTTATAATTTCCCCCCATCTTCAGGTGAAATAAACTTTGAAGTCAAAAGTGTTAAAGAAAGTTTAGAAAAAATTGAAAATTATTTTGAAAATTCATTTGATAAATTAGATGGAATATCTTATTTTGCCGATAATTACTGGTTTAACGTTAGAGGTTCTAATACTGAACCAAAATTAAGACTTAATGCTGAAGCAGAAGATGAAGAAACTCTTAATGACCTCATAAACGAGATAACAAATATAATTAAGGTATAAATGGTAAACGTAGCATTTGAACTAGGGAAGCAAACTAAAGAAGAGCTTGAATGCTCAAAGAACATTGATTCAATACAATATGATTCTTTGCTTGTGATGGGAATGGGAGGTTCAGGCGTTTCAGGGGATGTTCTTTCATTGTTGTCTAATGAAGTAAGTTCAAAAAATGTTACTGTGAGGAAGTCATATTCAGTTCCAAAGAAATTATTGGAACTTAAACCTTTTTGTTTATTTATATCTTATTCGGGAAATACTGAAGAAACAATTTCAGGATTGGAAGATGCAATAAAAAATAATTTGGACTGGGCTGTAATCTCAAGTGGGGGCAAGTTAATTGAACTTGCACTTGAACATGATAAAGAATATATCAAAATCCCAAAGGGTCTTCAGCCAAGAGCTGCTTTCGGATACTTAACTCAAGCTGTTTGTAAAATTGTTGACATTACTGAAGGTACAGATTTTTTAAAAGAGTTGAGTGAGGCGGGAGACTACTTGAATGAGATACTCAAAGAAGAAGAGGATTCCGAAATATTTATAGAAGCAAAAAATATTGCAAGTCAAGTAAATAAAAAAACTTGCGTTATTTACGGAGGAACAGAAATGAGTGAGTTAGTAGCTTCAAGATGGAAAACTCAAATTAATGAAAATGCAAAATCTAAAGCTTTCGTTGGATCAATGCCTGAGGTTCACCATAATGAGATATTATCTTGGGATGCAGACCTTAAAGGGAGTAAATCAAATTTTGTTTTAATTTTTTTGAGGGATGATGTGGAGAATCCTCAAATAGCAAAAAGATTTAATTTAACAAAAAAATTACTTGGAGAAAAAGTAAACATTATTAATATAAAACCAAAATCTAAAGGTTCAACATTAATTAAACTCATGGAGTTGGTATTATTGGGTGACCTTTTTAGTTTATCTTTAGCAGATGAACTAAAAATGGTTCCAGAAGATATTCAAGGAATAGAAACCTTAAAAAAATTATTGGAGGATTAAATTGTCAACAATTAAAGATGCAAAATTAGCGGAATTAGGAAATGAAGAAGTTGCTTGGGCTGCTAGGCAAATGCTTGTTCTTGAAGAAATAAAAAATGATTTCTCTAAGAACAAACCCTTAGAAGGTTTAAACATTGGTGCATGCATGCATGTAACTAAAGAAACTGCAAACTTAATGCTTACTTTAAAAGAAGGAGGAGCCAAAGTCGCTTTATGCGCATCTAATCCTTTATCTACAAAAGACTCTGTTGCTGCTTATCTTGCAGAAAATGATATTGAAGTACATGCTGTATGGGGTGTCTCAAATGAAGAGTTTTTTAAACATCTTAATTCTGTTTTAGATACTAATCCTGACATAACAATGGATGATGGTGCTGATCTAGTTTCATTACTACATACTGAAAGGGTAGATTTACCGATAATGGGCTCAATGGAAGAAACAACAACAGGAGTAATAAGACTTAAGTCAATGGAAAAAAATAATAAATTAAGATTTCCAGTAGTAGCTGTAAATGATTCAGATACAAAACATTTGTTTGATAACAGGTTTGGAACAGGACAGAGCGCAATGGATGGAGTAGTTAGAGCAACAGACTTATTAATAGCAGGTTTGAACGTTGTTGTTATTGGCTTCGGTGATTGCGGTAAAGGAGTTGCAGAAAGAGCATATGGCATGGGAGCAAAAGTTACTGTTGTTGAGCCAAATTCTGTAAGAGCTCTTGAAGCACTTATGCATGGATATGAAGTGAAAACTTCTATTAATGCTGCAAAAATTGCTGATGTCGTAATTTCTGTTACAGGTAATTTACACGCACTAGATACAAAACATTTTGATGTTATGAAAGATGGAGTTGCATTAGCCAATGCAGGACATTTTGATGTAGAAATAAATTTGGAAGCTCTTAAGAATGAAAGTACAGAGGTTGAAAGAGTAAGAGAACATGTAGAGAGCTATAAATATAAAGGTAAAGAAATATTAGTTCTAGCTGAAGGAAGGTTAGTAAATCTTGCAGCAGCATCTGGACATCCAGCTTCAGTAATGGATATGTCATTTGCAAACCAGGCATTGGCATCAGAATGGATAAAAGACAATCATGAAAAATTAGAATCAAAGGTATACACTTTACCTAAGGAAGTAGATATTAAAATAGCTGCTACAAAGTTAAGCCTAATGGGTGGCGAGTTAGAGATATTATCTGATGAACAAATAAAATATCTAGATTCTTGGGAGCACGGTACAAGCTGAAATTTGAATATATTTAAAAAAGCTCTAACAATTGGAAGCGGAAAACTTGCAACTGAGCTTAATGCAAAAATTGATTCAATAAATTCAAAAGAAGAAGAAATTACTAAATTTAGTGATTCTGAAATAAAAGAATCATTTCAAAAGCTCAAAACTGATATAGACAAAATTGGCAAACATGATATTGAAGTAGATGCTTTTGCCCTAGTTAGGGAAGCCGCAAAAAGAACAATTGGTGAAAGGCATTATGATGTCCAGCTTTTTGGGGGGTTAGTTTTACTTAGAAATAAAATTGCAGAAATGAAAACAGGAGAAGGTAAAACACTAGTTTCTACTTTGCCAATCTCTTTAATGGCATTATTTGGGAAAGGAGTCCATGTTGTAACAGTTAATGATTATCTTGCTAAAAGAGATGCTGAATGGATGAGTCCAATTTATAATTTCCTTGGATTAGATGTTGGCTTAATCTATTCAAATCAAGAATATCAACAAAAAATAGAAGCTTATAAAAAAGATATAACTTACGGTACTAATAATGAATTTGGTTTTGACTATTTGAGAGATAACATGGCTCAAAATAAAGAACAGCTAACTCAAGGTGATTTATTTTATGCAGTTGTAGATGAAGTTGATTCAATTTTGGTTGACGAAGCTCGAACACCACTAATTATTTCTGGAACAGTAGAAGAGTCAACAAAATGGTATCAACAATTTACTAAAATAGTTAAGTCAATGAAACAAGATGTTCATTATGAAATTGACGAATCAAAAAAACAAATTCACCCAACAGAAGAGGGAATTGAATTTGTTGAGTCAAGATTAGGAATTGCCAATATGTATGAGAATACAGAAACAAATTTCATACATTACTTAACAGCATCTTTGAGGGCCAATGCTGTTTATTTGAAAGATGTGGATTATATTGTTTCAGAAGGGCAGATAAAGATTGTCGATGAGTTTACTGGAAGAATCTTAGAAGGAAGACGCTATTCAGATGGGCTACACCAGGCTATTGAAGCAAAAGAAAATGTAAAAATTCAAGATGAAAATCAAACATTAGCATCAATAACTTATCAAAATTATTTTAGAATGTACAAAAATCTCTCAGGAATGACAGGAACATCAAAAACAGAAGAAGAAGAATTAATACAAATTTACAATCTTGAGGTAATAGAGATACCAACAAACTTACCAATTGCTCGTATTGACAACCAAGATGCAGTTTATAAAACACATAATGCAAAAATTGATGCTGCTATTGAAGATATTAAAGAGAGAAACAACAAAGGACAGCCAATTCTAGTCGGCACTGTTTCAGTTGAGTCTTCAGAAGAAATTTCTAAATCTTTAACAAATAATGGAATAAAACATTCAGTATTAAATGCAAAAAACCATGAAGATGAGGCTTCAATTATAGCTCAAGCCGGTAGGTTGAAAGCTGTTACAGTAGCTACAAATATGGCTGGTAGAGGAGTAGATATTAAATTAGGGGGCAATAGTGAACAGATGGCCTTACTTTCAGCAAAAAATGAAGATAAATTAGATGACGCTGATTACATAAACAAACAAATTAAAGAAAATGAAAAAATTACATCAGAAGAAAAAAAAGAAGTATTAAATTTCGGGGGTCTTTATGTAATAGGTACTGAAAGACATGAATCTAGAAGAATTGACAATCAGTTAAGAGGTAGGTCTGGCAGACAGGGCGATCCTGGTGAGTCAAGGTTCTTCATTAGTCTTGAAGATGATTTAATGAGAAGATTTCAAGGTGAAAGAATCCAATCAATAATGGATAAGTTGAAACTACCTGATAATGAAAGAATAGAACAAAGTATGGTTACAAAAAGTATAGAAAGAGCACAAGCACAGGTAGAGTCATTAAATTTTGAAATTAGAAAGAATGTCCTCAAATTTGACCAAGTACTTAACCAACAAAGAGAAGTAATTTATAAATGGAGAAGAAGGTTATTAAAGTCAGATGATATATCGGATCTAATTTATGAATGGTTGGAAGATATAAATCATAACTTGCAAGATAATTTAGAGATTCATAAAAGAAACTATGAAAATTTAGATCATTATCAAAGCTTAGTTAACGAAGAGCTAAATTCAGTACTAAATGAAAATAATAAATCAAAAATTTTGGAACAGGAAACAATAAATGAAGAATTAGAAATTGCTGATTCAATAAATAAAATATTTGAAGAAAATAGCAATTCAAATCCTTTAGATTTTTGGAATATAGGAAGATTAGCATCACTTTCTTTTATCGATCAATTCTGGAAAAATCATTTATCAGAAATGGATTATTTAAGATCCGGCATAGGACTAAGAGCTATGGGTCAAAGAGACCCATTAGTAGAATATCAAAAAGAAGGGTATGACTTATTTGAAGAGTTAATTTACAATGTTAAATTATCTGTGATTAGACTTTTACTTAATTTTGACTCTTCTGCTATCAAAAAAGAAGAAACTCCTAAGCCAAAAAACATTGAAAAACAAAGCATTAATGAAAAGATTAAAAGAAATGATCCATGTCATTGTGGGTCTGGATTAAAATACAAAAAGTGTCATGGATAAATTATGTATAAAGAATTATTAAATCGATTGGGGGTACTTGCTGAGAGGCTTACTTCTGCTAAGGAGTATCTTTGACTTTGATTCTAAGTTAGCAAAATTAGATGAGCTTAATTCTTTAATTTCTGATAAAAATTTTTGGTCTAATAATAATGATGCAAAAACTATTACAAAAGAAGCCTCGTCAATAGAAAAAATCATAACTTTATTAAAGAATCTAGAAAATGAATTAAATGATTTAAATGAACTAATTGAATTAAGCAAAGATGAACTCTCTGAATTAGAACAAGTAAAAATTCAAATAAAACATTTTGAAGAAAAGCTTGAAGTTTTAGAAGAGGAGTCTTTATTTAATGGTGAATACGATGACTTGAGTGCTGTACTAAATATAAATGCAGGAGCTGGAGGTGTAGATGCTCATGATTGGGCAGAAATATTATTTCGAATGTATACGAGATTTCTAGATAGTGAAAAAATAGATTATGAAATTGAAGAGATTTCAAGTGGTGAAGAAGCTGGTATTAAATCAGTTTCCATAAGAGTTAAATCTTATCGAGCATATGGCATGCTGGAAAGCGAAAGGGGAGTTCATAGACTCGTTAGGATAAGTCCTTTTGATAGCAATAAAAGGCGCCATACTAGTTTTGCAGGAATAGATGTGGTCCCTTTGATTGAAGATTCTGATGAAATAGTTATTAAAGATGATGAAATAAGAGTTGATGTGTACAGATCATCAGGCGCTGGAGGGCAACATGTTAATACAACAGATTCAGCAGTTAGAATAACACACCTTCCAACAGGAATAGTTGTTGCTTGCCAAGCTGAAAGATCTCAATTGCAAAATAAAATTAGAGCATTAGATTTACTAAAATCAAAGATTGCTTTACTAGAAAGAGAAAAACAGTTAAAAAAATTAGATGATATTAGAGGAGAACAGGTAGAGGCTGGATGGGGGAGACAAATTCGCTCCTATGTTATGCAACCGTATCAACAAGTAAAAGATACTAGAACTAATATTGAAGTAGGTAATATCCAATCTGTATTAGATGGTGGTATTTCCATTTTTGTAAAAGAGTATCTAAAATGGCGTAGACAGGGATTAAATGATTAAATTAGAAAATGTTTCATTGGTTTTCCAAGGAGGAAGTGTTGCATTGTCAAATGTTTCTACTTCAATTTCGGAAGGTGAATTTGTATATTTAATTGGGCCATCTGGGAGTGGTAAATCATCTTTCCTTAAGTTGTTATATAAAGAATATTTTGCAACAAAGGGGACTGTAGAAGTTGTTGATATGGATGTAACCTCTTTACCTAAATGGAAAATACCAATTTTAAGAAGAAAACTTGGAATCGTAACACAGGAGCCACAATTATTAGAAGATAGGACAACTTTTGAAAATATAAGTTTTGCATTGGAAATTCTTGGATACGATTCAAAAGAAATAGAAGCAAAAACAAGCACTTTGATAGACCTTGTTGAACTTCATGAGAGTGTCTACAAATTTCCATATCAGCTATCTGGCGGTGAGCAAACTAGGGTGAGTATTGCGAGAGCACTAGCAAGCAATCCCTTATTGCTGTTGTGCGATGAGCCTACTGGAAATTTAGACCCTAATTTAAGTATCCAGATTGTAACATTGCTTGAAAAAATTAATAGGGCAGGAACTACAGTTTTAATGGCTACACATGATTCATCTATTGTAAATAGAAGAAAAAAGAGAGTCTTACAGCTAAATGATGGCAAGCTTGTAAGCGATGCAGCTCAAGGAAGATATATTTAGGATGTATTCATGAATAAACTTTCTTATGTAATAAAAAATACTTTTATAAATATGAGAAGAAACCCACTTCTTGTAGTAGCTACGATGCTTGCTGTTTTAGTTTCTAGTTTTTTAGTATTTACTACTTTATCAGGGAGGGCAGTTGTAGAAAACAATACTTCAAGATGGCAAAATGGAGTTCATGTTGTAATTTTTCTTGATGACAGAGTAACAACAACAGCCCATAAACAATTACAAGAATCTTTAGAATCGTATCCAGAAGTAAGGATGGTTGATTATTTTAGTAAATCTGAGGCAACAGAAGAGTTTAAATTTTTGTTTAAGGATCAGCCAGAATTAGTTCAAGAAGTTGACTTTGAAATTTTACCATCCTCATTAAGAGTTAATTTAAATGATCCAGCAGATTATCAGTTAATTATTGAGAGAATGGAAGGTAATCCTGCTGTTAAAGAAATAAGAGCTTCTGGTGAAGCTATTGACAGACTACTCAGCCTGACAAATACATTAGTAATTTCAGCTTCAGTTTTTGCAGTTTTAATAGCTTTTGCAGCTTTTATTTTAATAATCAACACATTAAGGCTTACGGCATATGCAAAAAGAAGAGAAATAAAGATTATGAAAAATTTAGGAGCTTCATCAACTTACATAAGACTTCCTTTTATTTTTGAAGCTATATTTGAATCATTTGTAGGTACTTCTATAGCTATTGGTCTAGGCTGGGCTGTTATTCAATATTCTAAAGGTTCAGTTATCGCTGAGAGCATCTTTGATATAACGATTTCTGATGCTTATTTAATAAATTTAACTTTGGGTTTAATTTTATCTTCTATTTTATTTGGTTTGGTGGCTAGTTTTATTGGAATTAGGAAAGCTTTAAATGAGTAAAAGAATAATTATTCCAATACTTTTTTTTTCATTACTAATTCAATTAGTTGTAGTTGATGATTTAAATGCTAATACAGCTGAGGAACGTTTAATTGAGGTCGAAAAACAATTACAAGCTGTAGCCAATCAAATAAATCAGTATGAAGGAGAGAAAACTAATTTAGAAAAAGATATTTTAGCTAACGATAGTGCAATTAAACAGGTAAACAGCGAGTTAGCTCAGGTTCAAGCAAGATTAGTTCAAGCTGAGGAAGCCTTAGGAGAGGCTTTAGCTGGATATGACCAGTCATTAGAAAATTTAGCAGCAGTTCAACAAAACATCATTCAAGAACAAACAAAACTTGGGAAAATAAAAAACGAGATAACAGATGTTAAAGAACAGTTATTTGACACACAAAAAAGCTTAAATATTGCAAAGGAGGACCTACAAGAACAGGCTGTAGAACTATACATTAATGGAGTAATGAGCCCATCTACGGCACTTTTTATAGATTTAAATGAGCTATCTGATTTTTTAGCAGCACTAGGATATGCTTCATCTATTGTTGACTCTGCCTATGCAATTGTTGAACAGTTAAATGCTTTTGAGAGACTTGCTGAAACACAAACAGAATTTTTAACAGTCCGTGAAGTAGAGCGTGAGACGTCAATTACAAATTTACAAGAAGAAGAAGAGAAAAAAAATGAAATTTCTATTGAAGCTGAAGAATTTGCAGATGATGTTGAAAAGAAAAAAAATATAGTCGAATCTGAGAAAAGACAAGTTGAAAATAAAAAAGCGAAGGTTTTAGCAGAGAGACAAAAAGCACAAAAATTATTAAATCAAGCAAACCAACAATTAGAAAAATTAGATAAAGAACATGCTGATCTAGAAAAGCTTGAAGATGCAATCCAAGCTGATATTGACAGATTGATGTCTGTTGGTGGTGTTGCTCCAGGCAAACTTTCATGGCCTATTACAGGAAGCTATGTTTCTAGTGGATATAAATGGAGAAGACTTGGAGGAACTACAAGTTTTCATGGTGCAATAGATATTCCATCTAATACTGGTACTCCTATTAAAGCAGCAGCAGGAGGGGTAGTAATTGTAGCTAGATACTATGGTGCGGCAGGAAGGACTGTCTTTATTGATCATGGTGGTGGAATGACAACACTTTATTTTCATATGAATAAAATTTATGTTTCTGTTGGTGAAACAGTAGTTACTGGCGACGTTATAGGGAGTGTAGGAACCACTGGTAGAACGACAGGCCCCCACCTTCATTTTGAAGTAAGAGTAAAAAATCCGAGTTCAGTAGGTTGTAGTCGACCATATCTAGATCCTACTTCAAGGGGTAGGATGAACCCATATTGTTTTCTTGATTAAATTATGAAAGTTTTTGCACAAAATACAAAGGCAAAGAACTCTTATGAGTTCCTAGAATACTTTGAAGCTGGAATAGTTTTAACGGGTCCAGAAACAAAAAGTATCCGCAATGGCGGAGTTTCAATTATCGATGCTTTTGCAATTATTGAGAATGAGGAAGCAATTCTTCGGGAAATGAATATTGAACCATATAAATATGCAGATTTAATTGATTATGACCCAAAGACTCCTAGAAAAATGTTATTACACAAAAAAGAAATTAAAAGATTAATTGGGCTTACCTCAACAAAAGGAAATACTTTAATTGCAACAAAGATATTTGAAAAAAATGGATTCATTAAAGTAGAAATTGCTCTAGCAAAAGGAAGAAAAGATTACGACAAAAGAAAGAAGATTGATGATAGGAGAGTATCTAAAGAAATTAGAGATTATAAATAAATAAAAAGTAAAATAATTTATCTATGAATCTCTTATATAAACGATTTATTTATATACTCAATTTATTGATTCAAGGAGAAAATAAAGATGGTTAAAGACATAAATGCAGAAGAATATGACAAACTTAAAGACACCAAAAACACTGTCGTTATAGACTTTCATGCTACATGGTGTGGGCCTTGTAAAATATTAAGTCCAATACTTGAAGAACTTCAAGATGAAATGGAAAATGTAGAGTTTGTAAAATTAGATGTAGACCAGTTTCCAGAAATTTCTGGTGCTAACCAAGTAATGGGTGTTCCAACTGTAGTAATTCTTAAAGATGGAGAAATTAAAGAAAGATTTGTAGGGGTTCAGCCAAAAGAAGTTATAAAAGAAAAAATTCAAGCTATTAGTTAACCATGCAAAAAGTTATATAAGGTCTGAAGGATACTGATGAATAACATCATGTTTTACAGTACTGCATGGTGCGGCGACTGTGTAAGGTCTAAGAAATTATTAGAGAAAATGAACATTTCTTATGAAGAGATTGATATTGATTTTGATAAAGAGGCTTATAAGAAGGTTAATGAGTTACAAAATAGGAAACCTAGGATACCAACAATTGTATTTGAAGATGGTACCTATTTAGTAGAACCTACGGACGTAGAGCTATTAGAGAAAATAAAAAGTTATCAAAATTAATATAAATACTCTAAGTAAGTATATGAGTTAGCATTAGATAGATTGAGAGATAAATAATGAAAATACTTATTTGTGATAAATTAGACAAAATAACATTAGAAGAATTGCAAAAAATAGGAAATTGCATCGACGTATCTGAGGAAAAGAAAAAAAAAGAAAAAATAATAGAGAATATTGTTGATGCAGAAGTTGTTTTAGTAAGAAGTGATACTCAAATAAACAAAGAATTAATTGATATTAGCGAAAATCTACAAATTATTGGTCGTAGTGGAGTAGGGACTGACAATATAGATTTAGTCGAAGCATCAGCAAGAAATATTCATGTGACTAACACTCCTGAAGCTAATGTCATTTCAGCAGCTGAATTAACAGTAGGTCTAATAATTTCTGCTGCTAGAAATATTACTGTTGCAAACAATTCAGTTAAAAAGAGTCAATGGGAAAGATCTCAATTTATGGGAATTGAATTACATAAAAAGCAATTGGGTTTAATAGGTTTTGGAAAAGTTGCAAAATTAGTATCAAAAAGAATGAAGAGCTTTGATATGAAGATAGTTTTTTTTGATCCATTTATAGATAGTTCAACCGAGGAGGAAGAAAAAATGGATCTTGATGAATTATTGATGACTTCAGATTTTGTTTCAATTCATATACCAAAGAACAAAGAAACAGAGAATTTAATCTCTAAAGAAAAACTTGCACTAATGAAAGAAGGGTCAATAATAGTTAATACTTCCAGGGGAGGATTAATAGACGAGCAAGAAGTATTTAGCCTAATTAAAGAAAATAGACTATATGCAGCAGGTTTAGATGTTTATGAAAAAGAACCTCCAGAGATAAAAAAAGAGTATGTAAATAGTAAAGTAATAACTCTTCCCCATCTAGGTGCTTCAACTAAAGAAGCTCAATTAAGAGCTGGTCAACAACTTATTCAGAATATTAAAAATATTTTAAATGATGATTTATCTTCTGTATTAAATAAAAATTCATAAAAAACTGTTGTCTTACTGCAGAGAAACCACCATAATTATTATACGATTTAGTTGTTTGCTGGCACCAAATACAATTTTAATTAATCGTTAAAAAAACTCTTGTTTATGAATAACTTCTATCCCATAATGAATATATGTTAAATAACAAATTTAGTGATTATAAAGCAATAAATAACGTCATAGCTATATTCAGTGCCTTTATTGCAGTAGTATTAGTTTTAGCTCCAGGTAGTATCTCAACTATTTTCAATATAAATTACTTAACTCAAGCTCAAGGTTCTTGGATTAATTCTTCAAGAGTAGTTTGGATTTTATGTATTTCAATTTCACTATTATCAAACTGGGCTAGATTTGTTGATGAAATTTATGCTCAGAAAATAATTATGAGATTCTATGCAGTAATGTTTACAGGTTTTGCTCTAAGCAATTTTCTTGGAGGTATTGAATCAAGTGTACCAGTACATTCAGTTAGCGTTGCTTTCATTGGAGTTCTAACAGCAATGTCATGGATGTGTTGGAATAATAGTCGTGGAATAGAGCCAAATACTAAAGCTATTAATTCTTCAAATAATGTTTCATTAATAAATAACTTAGAAGAAGATCAAGATATCTCAAAAGCAAAAGGTTAATAAAAACTTATTTAAAATTTTCTACAGATTCGTAAAGGTAGCTAATTCTTTCATAAATAGGCCATCCATTTGGAATACATCCATCAGTTGTTTTAGATTGCTGCATCATTAATGGTGCTAAAGCATTTTGAGAAGGACAACCTGTATGACCCCATCCAAGCATGTGTCCTATTTCATGATTGATTAGATAAAGTCTATAAGTAGCTATATCAAGTCCAAAATCTTTTGCTCCGGATAGCCATCTAAAATAGTTAAAAATTATTTGATTTCCATTTCGACAAGAATAGATACCGTTTGTTTCTAAAGGGAAACACATCTCATCAACCGTAGTTGGATTAGCAAGAAAGATATGGAAGTCAGCATCGTAATAATTAACAATCTGAAATTCTTTTCCAATCACAGTTTTCCAACCGCGCTGATCATTTAATATAGAACTAATAAAATTTGAAAGACAATTTACATCTATTGGTAAGTTTGATTCAAGCGATAAAGAGAAGTTAATTTTTTCTTTGCTATAAATATTAGCTTGAATAATATTAATCCATTGATTTTCTATCTCCTTAATTTCTTCTACTAAACACCCACTTTCAAGGCTTACTCCCGGTATTAATTTACTGAGTATTGTTTGTTCCTCTGTAGAATAAATTGAAATTTTTGATGTATAAATATCGACTCCATCACTATCAGGTAATTTAAAATTGACACTAGTTTGCATTTCTTCTTCGTAGCTATCTTGCAACGTTGGTAGGGTTGTAGTCGTAATGTTTATGATTTCATTTTCATTATTAGAAAACTTTATTTCATCATTGATCGCAACAATCTCTGTCTGGGTATTGATTATTGTGTTTCCAGAAATATTTAATTTTTCAGACAAAACAAATATAGAAAGAAATACAAATATTAATGTATTAATTAGTACTAATGTTTTTCTTTTTTCCACTAAATCTATGTTAGGGAAACTTAATTATTCATCAATATTTTTTTTATAGCCTAATTTGTCAATAAATTCTTCAGGTTCTAAACCTAAACCATCTGCGACTCTATTTATATAATTAAAATATGATACAACTTGAACTATTTCCGAAATTTCTATTTCATTAAATTCAAAAGCTTTAAGTGAGTCGATATCTTTTTTATTTATTTTGCTTGGGTTGACTGTTAATTTTTCTGCAAATTTACATAGCTCCATATGTTTTGAAGACAGGGAACTATTTTTCCAATCTTTTGCAACTCCATCTATGAGTTTTTGATCTTCTGTCTCCGACCGGAGATCGTATAAATGTGCTCGTATTCAGTATTCACATTCATTCGATATTGAAGTCACTACAGCAAGGAGTTCTCTATCAAACCTAGTTAATTTTGATTTGCCATACATTGTTGAGCCATAAAGTCTCATTGAGTCTTGAAGTATTTCAGGAGTTTGAGATTGAATACTAAGTATTTTCCAAATTCTCCCGGCTCTTCTAATTCCTTTTTCATACTCTTTTTTTAAAAGACCAGAGGACTCTTCAAGGTTAAAAATATTTATAAAAGCCATATGTAGTTATTTTTGCTTAAAATAATTAATATGCAACTATCTTTGGAATTAAAAAAGGCTATTGAAAATAATGCATTTTCTGCAATAGCAACACACTTAGGTAATGGAGAAATACAAAACCATTTAATGTGGGTAGATTATAAAGATGACTCTCTACTTATTAATACAGAAAAAGGTAGGAAAAAAACATCAAATATTAGAGAAAGCAATTCTATTACGTTGGTAATTTTTGAACCAACAGCAATGTATTCAAGCTGGGAAATTAGAGGTAGAGTTGTTGAAATTATTGAAGATCAAACTGCAAATGAACACATTGATAAGTTATCCAATAGATACACTAATCATCCATATGCAAGAGAAGATGGTGTTTCCTGGGATGAGGCAGGAATTGAAGATAGAGAGTTATGGATTATAGAAGTTAATAAATTAAATTCTATGGTTCGGCCTCAAGCTAAATCAGAGCCTGAGTGAAATTTTAAATAAGGGTTTTCATCAAAATCTTTTTTATCTTCTTCGTTTAAGTTATTTTTTATTAACTCTTCTGCATCAAAAGTGAGGTTCCCGCCTCTGCTTTCTAAATGACCAGTTTTTCTAAATATATTTTCTGGTATTTTTTTGATAAATTTTTTTATATTTTCTTCAGAAACCCTTAATTCTTTTGCTAGAGAGAGCTCAACTTTAATTGACTCTGGAAGCACATTGCATGCAAATATATAAAAGGATGAGAACATAGCCCAATCAATTTCACTAGGCCTTCTTCCTTTTTCAAATACTGAGAAATCATAATTTGGAAAATAACTATATGGCGAGTAATTAAAACTAGCTTTGTCACTTAATTGTTTGAATAAGTATCTATCTATAAGTTTTAAATCGAGCAAGGGTAATGAGTTTTCTAACATATCTTTAGATAGAGACAGCTCATCTTCAATATTTTTTATTTTAATTTCGCTTATCACTATCTTTCCAAAGTAATTCTCAATAAGTACATTAATTTCAGTATTTTTAGGTATAAATACTAAACCATCATTATCAGCAGAGTCCAAAATAACCTCAAGAATACTGTTTAGATTAAAAGTTTTTTCATTTGTTTTCATAACTTATTTTTTGTCTTGGTTAATAAATATTGTAAGGCCATAATAGTTATATGGGGGTGAACTGGCTTCGACTTTGAAGTGAGTCTCTCAGTAGCGAGTCGAGGGACCTAGGGCCTCGTAAA
>Ga0208408_1000831_pt1 | contig 18815 bp, 14 predicted proteins | sample ETNtaG_4_FD_185776 | JGI IMG/M metagenome (GOLD analysis project Ga0208408, IMG submission 185776) | Marine microbial and viral communities from oxygen minimum zone, Eastern Pacific Ocean - ETNP201406SV67 (SPAdes) (version 2) | ecosystem: Environmental > Aquatic > Marine > Oceanic ... | reverse complement strand
TTAGCATGAACCATTTGTCACTATACTTTCCCATCTCAATAGAGGACGCTTTTGACGGACCCTGTTACCTATGCCATGCCCTTAGGCCTGCTGGGGCGCTTTATGCACTGGCTTACGGTCCGCAGGCAGTTAGACAACATTTTTAACTATCGCAGAGAAAAACTTGAGGGAATTTTTTCCCAAATAAGATCTCAGGAAATTAGTATATGAAAGTAGCAGTTTTTGGCGGCACAGGTTTTATTGGGAGCTATGTTGTTGAGGCGTTGCTAGATGGTGGTCATGACCCCGTTCTTCTTGTCCGGGAAGGAAGTGAGCAAAAGGTGGTTCGGAAAGACGAATGCCAAATAGTTATTGGCCATATTGCTGATGAAGAATCTGTGAAGAAGACACTCTCCGATTCGGAAGCTGTTATCTATCTTCTCGGCATCATTCGGGAATTTAGGCGAAAAGGAATTACATATGAGGCACTTCACTTTGCGGGGGCTAAGGAGTGTATGAAGAAAGCGCAAAAGTTGGATGTGAGGCGGTTTCTACTCATGAGTGCTAACGGTGTGAAACCTGAAGGTACTGGTTATCAGATTACTAAATATCTTGCTGAGGAATACCTGAAAACGACTGATCTAGAGTATACCATTTTCCGCCCTTCATTGGTATTTGGAAATCCCAGAGGTCAAAATCGTCCCGAGTTCTGCACCCAGTTACGTGATCAGCTTATTCGGTTGCCCCTGCCAGCACCTCTTTTTTATCCCGGCCTTTTGCCTAATGATGCAGGCAAGTTTGAAATGTCTCCTGTTTATGTGAAAGATATTGCGGCAATCATTGCTCAGTCTCTGGAGAAAAAAGAGACCATTGGGCAAATCTATGAACTAGGTGGCCCTGAAAATCTTGATTGGAAAACCATCATCAAAGTCATCGGAAGAGCGGTGGGTAAGAACAAGTGGGCTGTTCCAACGCCCGCTTTTGGAATTAAACTTGTAGCGGCACTGTTTGACAGATTCGCCTTCTTTCCAATTACGCGCGAGCAGATAACCATGCTAATGGAAGGGAACTGTTGTGATTCAAAGGACATTTTCGAGTTGTTCGGTATGAAGCCAACCTGTTTTGACAAGAAATTCCTGAGCTATTTATTGGCTGTTTAAAGAGTAATGCTCCATAAATTGAAAACTGTTTTATCGATGAAAAATGGAACTATTCTAATGTTGACTCTCGGCCTCTGTGTTGGTGAAAATGTGAACGTACTGAAAGAAGGGGATATAGCACCCGATTTCGTTCTGCTTGACCAAGATGGGAATGAAAGGAAGCTGTCCGATTATCGTGGGCACTACGTGGTTGTCTATTTCTATCCCAAGGCGAGTACACCTGGATGAACAAAAGAGGCCTGCAGTTTGCGGGATCATTACAATGGATTCAGGAAACAGAAGGTCACCGTTTTCGGCATCAGTTACGACTCTGTTAAGTCGCAGAAAAAATTTCAAAATAAGAATAAACTTCCATTCATACTCTTAAGCGATAATGAACACAAAGTGGGTAAACAATACGGGGTCGACAAAGGACGATGGACAGCACGAAAAACATTCATTATTGATCAAGAGGGGAAAATCATAAAGATTTATGATAAAGTTTCTGTGACCACTCATGGTGAAGACATCCTTGAATTTTTATCTGTGTATAAGCTGGAATCAGTAGAAAAATAAGCTCCACCATACTCGCTTTATCTTCGTGATTCATTTTTTTAGTGAATAAAATGATTATACACAAAAAACCGTCCTTTTGGCTGAACAAGCGTGCGTAGTATAATTGACTATCTGAGAGTTTCTTGGATCGGGATGAATATGGCCGTGGCCTTTATTATTCTTGCACCTTTTGATATACTCTTGAACGTTCTGTTTCGCAATCTCCGCCCCTGGTTTTTTCCCTGGCTCTGGTCACGGTGGGTTTTCCTTATGGGGGGGATTCGCTTCAAAGTGAAAGGTAAAAAGAACCTTGTTCCGGGAGAGAAATATGTTTTTATGAGCAACCATACCCATGAAGCGGATATAGCACTTCTCTATCTGGCTTTGAAGCGGGACATTGTTTTTGTATCGAAGGGGAGATTCAAAAAATTCCCCTTTGCCGGTTGGTATGCAGTACTGAAAGGGCACATTTTTGTGGATCGCTCTAACCCCACAGGTGCTCAATACACCATGATGAAGGCAGCGGAAAAACTGAAACGGTGCCTGAGATCTGTAGTGATTTTTCCAGAAGGGACTTATTTCAAAGATAGAGTGATAAGACCTTTTATGCCCGGAGGTGCCGTGCTGGCTGTGGGAACAGGCATGAAAGTGGTCCCTGTTGCTATCCATTCAAAGGCTAATATAGACAGTTTACTCATTAAGGGGACCTGGAAGAATCCTCTCACGGTTATTATCGGGGAACCGTTCTCCGTGGAAGGGAAAACGTACGATGACAGGTACGACGTAGCAAAACAGACCCGGGAGGCTATATTGGATCTCATCAGCTCTGGCTCCACATTGTCAGGCACCAAAGGGGATTCTCCCGATCAATAAAGGGTCGAGACGTGAAATTGTGAAGTTGCGGATTGTACTAGCTCTATTTTTACTTTCCTCATTATCCTGGACTCAATCCGGTCGCATAAACGGCTTTATCACCGATGAAGAGACAGGAGAAGTTCTCATGGGTGCGAATGTTTTTTTCCTGGAAACCGGTGAAGGGATGGCTACAGATATGAACGGTTACTACGTCTTGGATGGCATCCCTCCCGGTGAATATACTTTTCTTGTCAGTTATCTCGGCTATGAAGAATACCGTGAAAACTTCACCTTTGAAGAAGGTGAAGTTTTGACTCATAACGTAGCGCTAATACCAGTAGTATTGGAGATTGAAGAAGTAGTTGTAGAAGGGGAGAAAATTCAGCGAAAGGTCAATATTCAACCTGGCAAAGTGAACCTGAATCCCCGCCAGATAAAGTCTTATCCTGCTCTAGCCGAGCCCGACATCTTCAGAGCTATACAAGCTCTCCCCGGTGTTCTTACCTCCTCGGAATTCAGCACAGGTCTTATTATAAGAGGTGGTAATACTGATCAGAATCTCATCCTTTTGGATGGCATTACTGTTTATAACCCATCGCACTTAGGCGGAGTTTTTTCAAACTTTATTGTGGACGCTGTGAAAGAGGCAGAGCTTATCAAAGGGGGATATAATGCTGAGTACGGTGGCAGGCTTTCAGCCGTACTTAACGTTATCAGTAGAGAAGGGAACCGGAAAAAATTCGATGCAAGTGCTAACGTATCCTTACTTTCAACGCAAACCACCATGGAAGGGCCTTTCTACAACGGTGCATGGCTCTTAGCTATGCGCCGAACCTACATAGATAAAGCACTTGAGTTAGCCAATGATCTCAACTTAACCACCACGAAGGTGCCTTATTACTTTTATGATATTCAAGGTCACGTCTTTTCGGATCTTTCCACAAGGGACAGAATCAGCCTCAGTTTTTATGGAGGACTTGACGATTTTTATTTTGATGATCTCGGTTTCAACGCCCAATGGGGTAACCAAACATTCAGTCTTGCCTACCGGAAACTGTTTAGTGATCTCCTCATCGGGAACTTCCTTGTGGCCTCAAGCCAGTTCAAAACACTGTTTGGATTGGGTGGTGAGTCGGGGCTTGTCAATGACAATGTTATTGATGACCAGACAGTATCGGCTAATTTTACTTATTTTCATAGCAAGGACAATATCTTGAAGTTCGGCTTCCAGGCTAAAAGGCTTGGTTTTGATTACGTCAGTTCATTTGGGGACACCACTCTTTTTAGAGTTGATAGGTCTCCTTATGAGATGGGACTTTACCTGAAAACAAAAATGCCCTTTGGAGAAAAAGTTATCTTTGAACCAGGGATCAGACTGAACACATACACCGATCAGACTGACATTCTTTTTCCTGATTTCAGGCTCGGAGTCAAGTATCTGGTAACAGACGACCGTTATATCAACTTTGCTGTTGGTAATTATCACCAATTCATTCAGACTGTTCAGGATGATTATAATCCTACAATCCTCGACTTTTGGGTTGCTATTGACTCAAGCGTTGGTGCTGGTGCTTCTCAGCAAATAGTGCTTGGTTACGAGGAATACATTGGTGGCAGTTATAAGATTCAAGTGGAAGGATATTATAAAAATCTACAAAACATGCTGACATTTGTTGAGACTAGGGCTTCTACCGATGAACAGCTTGCCAATGAACAGGTGTCTGATAATTTTGCCCCCTCTGATGGGAGTGCGTACGGGCTGGAAGTTTTTACTCAGAAAATGATGGGTAGATTGACTGGATGGCTTGCCTATACATATTCCATCTCTAGAAAAACTTTTGATAACAGAACTTATTTTACCAATTGGGATCGACGGCATGCCTTTAATGTTATTGGGAACTATAATATCAATGAAAAATGGGATCTTAACTGGAAATGGACCTACCAAAGCGGTCAGGCTTTTACTCCAATTCTGGGTTATTTTCTTGAGGATCTAGACTACGGAGTTTCTGGTGCGGGCACCATTAATTTTAAGACGATTCCTGGCACGAGGAATTCTGGCCGGTATCCACCCTTCCATCGGCTGGATTTTTCCATGGTTCGTCATATTCAAACGAAAAAATTTGAAAAGTTGGATTTTTACTTTCAGATAATAAATGCGTACAACAGAGAAAACATTTTTCGTTACGCTTACACTTCTGGTAGTGCTTTCAACGGCTTGGATGATGACGGCGACTGGAATGTGGAAAGTCATGATACGAACAAGAATGGCAAACCCGATCCCGGTGAACCCAATGTGGATGAACCTGATGAGGGTAAAGTGATACGGAATGATATTTCTGTCTTTCCTCTGATTCCAACTATAGGTATTTCCATTGATTTCTGATATGAAAAAAGGGCTGTTTATTTTTCCGTTCTTGCTTTTTTTCAGCTGTATAGAAGATGATCCTGCCGTTTACGATGAAAAACTGGTAGTGTTTTCTAGTTTAACAGCCGGGTTTCCCATGGGTGTGTTGGGGGACACGTGTACTGTTTCTCTTTCAGCGGATATTGCTGAAGATAAAAATCCTCAGTCTCTTTTTGTAAGTGACGCATTTGTTACTATACAAGCTGTGGGAGAAGCCGAGCGGGACACGCTCTTTCCTGTTCCCGGTTCTCCTGGTCGGTACCTGTCCAGATCTTCGGTTATTTTTGAACCGGGTAAAACCTACAGACTGGAAACCAGCTGGCAAAACTATACGGTATATGGTGAAACTACTATACCTGAGAAGATTGAATTTTTCAGCCCATCTGGTGAGACGTACATCTGTGATGGTGAAGAGAGGGTAGTGGATGTTATCAATACGGACAATTTTGACATTACTTGGTTACAGCAGGTGGAGAGTTTTGAAGAAGTATTACAAAAAATTGACTTTACAATAATCTCTTCGGCGATCTACAAAAATGAAAGATGTTATGTAGGCAATTTTGCATCTTTTCCTCTCTTCTTTCTGAATTTCAACTCTGAGGATTACAATACAATTCAGATATCCTCATTTGCACTAGAGGGTGGGAAACGGGACTTGGAGCCTTTCAGTGAAAACAGCAGTATCGACTATTTTGATTACAACAGAAACGGAATCCGTGATTCCACTTTTGTGAATCTGATCTATGACACTACACTGCTTTATCAGCTTTGGAAAGATGACTACTTGCGCCTTGAGAATGGTGATCCATACCGAATCAATCCATTCCAGTGGCAGGTGGTGGAATCCCCAGTCCCTATGAGTTGGTTGTTCTTCAATTATTATGGACTACACCTTATTACTCTTTCCGCCACTGATGAAGCTTATTACAACTACTATAGTGGAGATCCGGTCGCGCAAAACCAGTTTCTTCTCCCCCAAGGCAATATTGTGGATGGATACGGCCTTTTTTTTTCCAGAGCCTCCAGAGGATTCCTGGTCAATATTGCACGTGATTCAACCTCTAGGTTTTAAATTTCCCCTTCATGAAAACAGTTTTTTCTGAGAAGGTGGACCATCTCATCCTATAGAACCTCTTTTGGTTCAGGCCCCACGGGCCTGGCAGTCACCTTTTCCATCTGGATTGTTACTGTAGGGGTCAATCAGTTCTTATCTCTTCCCTCCATTGTGATGCCGGAGGGGATGTGGTGGTTCCTGTTTGTCCTTTTTGTTATCGATTTTTTTGTCACCATTGCCTGGAGCTTGAAACATTTACCTTTTTCAAAGCGTGGGAAGGAGCTGGTTACAACGGGCCCCTACGCTTGGAGCCGTCACCCACTCTACAGTGCTTTCATCTGGAGCGGCACGGGTATTGTTGTTCTTTTGTCTCGGTCTTGGGCGGTGCTATTTTCAGTGATTCCCATAAGTCTTTTTTGGGCTTGGCATATCACGAGTGAAGAAGAGTTCATGCTTGAAAAATTTGCTGATGACTATAGAAAATACATGGAGAATACCGGACAGTTCTTTCCAAAACTGAAGCGAAGTGAAAACAGGGAATAGTAAAGCAGTAATTTTCCTTGCCATCTTCGGCGTTTCGCTTTTCTTCTCGCTGACGCACATTGCAGCGAAAGAGGCTGTCATGAAGCTGTCTCCCTGGGCGGTAGCTTTTTTCCGGTTTATCATCGGAAGTGCAACACTGTTTCTTCTCATGAGATTAACAGGAAAAAAGATTACCATCCAGCCTGTGGACCGTTGGCGGTTTGTGACACTGGCTTTTCTGGCAGTCCCTTTGAACCAGATGACATTCCTTACAGGAATTCATTATACACCAGCGTCTCACCCCGCCCTCATGTATGCCACTACGCCAGCGTGGGTATTGCTTCTTACACTTTGGTTAAAGATTGAGAAATTAAGATGGTGGAAGTGGGCGGGTGTTGCGCTGGCCATGTTTGGTGTGGCCGTTTTGTTTGCTGGAGAACTGCTCTCTTTCAGACAGGATACAGTTCTGGGTGATCTGTTGATTCTTGTGGCAGTGCTGTCTTGGGCCCTTTTCACAGCCTTGGGGAAGCCCATCGTTGAGCGATACGGTTCTCTTGAAACTACTTTCGTAGTCATTACGTTCGGCCTGTTCCTTTATTTTCCCTTTGGCCTGATTCCAGCAATCAGAGCGGATTATTCACAAACGACCATTACTGTCTGGCTCTCTGTCGTTTACATGGGCATTTTTGCTTCCGGCCTGGCCTACTTTTTGTGGTACTGGCTCCTTGAGCGAATTCGACCGTCGCAGGTTGCCATCGTCACTTGCACGCAACCTCCCCTGACAGCCCTTCTGGCGTGGATCATTTTCGGAACGGTCCCTACATATAATCTTTTGATGAGTGGAATAATAGTACTAACGGGTGTCTTCCTAATGGTGGGTTACGGTGGTACAAAACGGGGGCTCGATGAAGCGTAAACTTTCAGCATTGCAAAAATTATTGTGGTTAACACTTTTTGGTGTAGGGTTTGCAATGGTAGAAGCTGCCGTTGTTATTTACCTCAGACAACTTCTCCATGTAGAAGGGAGTAATATTACTTTGTCAGGTATCCCTCGTGGGATTCTCACTGTAGAAATTGTCCGGGAGTTTACCACTCTGGTAATGTTGATTTCTGTTGGGGTTTTGGCAGGAAGCAGACCTATGGGCCGGTTTGGTTCATTTATTATTGCTTTTGGAGTCTGGGACATATTCTATTATGTATTTCTCTCGATTTTTCACGGTTGGCCCCGTTCTTTTCTGGATTGGGACCTCCTTTTCCTTATACCGGTTCCCTGGATGGCGCCGGTGCTGGCCCCAGTGTTGGTAAGCTGTGGATTGATTTTTAGCGGATACTGGCTTTTGATTAGAGAACAGCAAAAAAAGAGACTCGTTGTTTTTCTTTCTGACTGGATCATTGAAGCAGTTGCCACTGTACTTATCTTATACAGTTTTACCAACAATAACGGTGTCACTACTCCAGAAGTTTTCTCCTGGATAATCTTTCTTACGGGACTTGCCCTGGGTGTGGGCTATTTCATTTGGCGAATGATGAAATCATCCGTCAAATGATAACTACGCTTCGGCGGATTATTCTTCCTGCTGATCCGGCAGTTTCTCGACGGGTTTTTACTTTAGCTTTTCCTATCATCCTCGGCAATCTCAGCCGCGTGCTCATGAATGTGGTTGATGTGGCAATGGTGGGCCGCTTAGGTGCTAAATCGCTGGCGGCAGTGGGGTTGGGTGCTGTTCTTATATGGACAATACTGAGCATCGGCATCGCTTTCCGAACGGGAGTGCAAACGGTGACATCTCGGCGATACGGCCAGAAACGGTTCAACGATTGCGGACTTGCTTTGAATAGCGGACTGGCGTTGGCAAGCATAGTAGGTGTTATTCTTGCCATAATGGGTTATAAGATGGCTGGAGTGGCCATTAGATTTCTCATAGATGACCCGGTCGTTATCCCACTGGCTCTGGTATACACCCAGTGGTCATTCGTAGGGGCGGCCTGTATCACAATCGGCTATGCGTTCCAGGGGTTCTATAATGGTGTAGAGCGAACGAGAATCCATATGGAAGTGACCATTGTATCCAATATCCTGAACATTTATCTCGATGCAGGTCTGATTTTCGGCAATGCCCGGCTAACGGAGATGCTAGCATCTTCGCCTTTGGGAGACATATCCTTTTTGAGCGTTCTCTGGTCACCTTTTGATTTTCCGGCCTTGGGTGTAGAAGGAGCAGCCATCGCCACTCTCTGTGCCGCTGTCTGGATGATAATTCACTACACCCTTCGCAGTTTTTCTCAAGAGTTCAGGACAAACTACAGCACTTATAAAGGTGGTTTCAATCGGGAGACGCTAAAGAAAGAGGTGGAAGTTGCCGCGCCTCAGGGTTTTCAGGAAGTGGGAGTCACGATTGTTTATGTACTTTTCTTCAAAATTATAGGAATGATTGGGACAGTGGAAGTGGCGGCCACCGAAGTTGTCTTCACCTTAGCCATGGCGTCGTTCCTGCCTGCCATCGGTTTCGGTGTGGCGTGTGCCACACTGGTGGGTAAAGCGCTGGGGGAAAAAGATCCCGAGAGGGCAGCGGTGAGCATGCTGGAATCTGTTCGTTGGTCGGTCATCTTCATGGGGACCATGGGGATACTTTTCCTTCTGTTCCCCCGGCCCATTTTGCTAATCTTCACAAATGACAGAGAAGTAATAGAAATGGGACTGGTGGCCCTCCGGATCCTGGGGGTTGTACAATTCTTTGATGCGGTGGGGATGACGCTCTGGTTTGCTCTCTCTGGCGCCGGCAACACACTGTTCCCCGCCATTATCGACCTCAGCTTGTCTTGGGGTATTTTCCTTCCCGGTTCCTATCTGCTGGGGATTGTTTTTGGCTACGGTCTAATCGGGCCCTGGCTTGCATTCTCGATCTACCTGTTCCTCTATGCAATCTGTATCACCTGGAAAATTCTGAAAGGAGACTGGAAGGAAATAGAAATTTAGAAGGAGTAAACCGCTAAGTGGTTGCAGAAAGACTTTTCTTTCTAACTTGTTTAATATATTCATCCAGCTGTTCGTATCTGCTGTGCATTTCCCGGGGAAGATCTATCTCGTCCAGCTTGGACAAATCGGCCATGTACGCTTGAAAGATTCCCTCCCAATTTGGACCTCTTGGGAGGCCTGCAAGAGTGCCTGTTTTGGTATCTCCCTCACCGGAAAACTCTTGATCAGAAAGAGGGCTTTTTAGATATTCTACAGCTTTCATCAGAAAAGTGGATGCTCCCTCTAGATTTTCCTTCTTCCAATCGATGTACCCTCTAAGAAAATGTGCCTCTACGCTTCTATAGTTTGAAGCAATGACGTTGTCAAAAAGGCGCTGTGATTGAGAGAGGTTTCCCCGGATAAGGGCAACTTGACCGAGGCGGAGCAGTGGTGTAGTCTCTTCTTTGTTAATAGCTAAAGCTTGCTGAAACTTGGCTTCCGCCTCATCAAGACTAAACTGATCTTTGCTCTCCATCGAAAGGTAGAGAGTTCCTAACTGATAATGGGCCCGAGCACTGTTCGGGTTGACTTCGATCAACCGCTTCCAGGCCTGTTCAGCAGCTTCAAATTCGCCCAGTTCAAACTTCATATTTCCCAGATAGTAGAGAGCGTCTTCATGACGGCCGTTCAGATCAATCGCCCTGCCATATTCAACAGCAGCCTCGCCTGGATTGCCGGCAATACGATATTCTGTTGCCTGCCTATAGATTTCCCAAAAGTGCTGAACCTTCTCTTTATCAACAACCGTCATAGTGTTGTTGCTATCTTCCGTTATCACGTGAATGGAGCGGCGTTTCAACACAGTGACGACAATAAACAGGGAAAGGAGTGAAATCAGTATAGCTACAAAAGTTTTGCGCACTTTATTTCCTGGTAGTTACTGGAATTAAGCTATAGAGGGTTTTCGCCCTCTACTATGTGTAATGTCTGCCGGGATGCTACATCATAAAATTCCTCTCTCAGTCCGCTGGGCCAGATGATTTCGAGGGTGTCAGCTTTTGAGACACTTCCGAGGCCGAAAGACTCAATCATACTGTTCTGGGAAAGATAGGAACTCTGCGCCCCTACCTGGCGCAACTGTACCTGACTCCCCGCTACCAAACGAAGCTTAGCCCCAATAGCCTGCCTATTGCTTTGCGCTCCCACCAATTGTACCTGTAGCCAGCGGTTCCTGTTGCCGCCATCATTTCTCATGAGCTGTCCGGGGCCATCGTTGTTAACGATAAAAATATCAACGTCACCGTCATTGTCATAATCTCCAAAGGCTGCACCTCTTCCCACATATTCAGACTTAAGCACTTCACCGCTGACTGCTGAAACATCGAAAAACCCTTCACCAACAGGCCGATTCCAGAAAAGCTGATCACGCATTGGAATCAAAAGCCATGACTTTTCTTTCTGCTGAACAGTACTGCCGTTTGCCACGAACAGATCCAACCAGCCGTCATTGTCATAATCAAAGAAAGAGGTCCCGAATCCGATAAAATCGAGGGCGATCTGTCCTAATCCATAACGGTCTGCCTCATCCATGAATTTGGTCTTGTTTGAGGATATTTCGAGGTGAGAGAGCTCGGACATCATTCCGCTGTAGAGGGCATTTTCTTGGGCGAGCCAATGTGTGATATACATATCCATGTCTGTATCTCCGTCCCAATCTCCAACAGCGATTCCCATAGCTCCGCGGTAGTCAGCCACATACGCTGAATGGCTTATTTCTTCGAATGTTCCATCACCTCGATTTCTGAACAGTACATTATCAGACACATCATTCGCCACGTAGAGATCGGGCCAACCGTCTTCATCGAAATCGCACCAGGCAGCGGAGAGACTACGCCCGTTGAGATCTTCAACACCGGCTTTTTCGGACATTTCGGTAAAACTTCCGTCCCCGTTATTTTGATAGAGCAAATTGCGTTCAGCGTGGAATGAAGAAGGGTTGATACTGGTGGGGACCTCAACATCGTACTGAAGCGTCGTAGTCTGATTATCGTTGGGAACATACTGTACATAGCCGCAGACGTAGAGATCGATGAAGCCGTCGCGGTTAAAATCACTCCAGGAAGCACCTGTCCAAAAACCGTGCCGTCCGCCAAGTCCGGTTTCCGAGGTTTTATCGCTGAATGTCCCATCACCGTTGTTGTGATAAAGAACGTTTTTACCAAAGCAGGATAGGAAAAGGTCCAGCCAGCCGTCGTTGTTATAATCATTCCATGTGGGGGCCATGGCCCAGCCCCGGAAATCGACTCCTACGTCTGCGCTTACTTCTTTAAAGGTGCCGTCGCCGTTGTTATGATACAATGCACAATGTGCCGGTGAAGCGGCGACATTTTCTTCAGAAAAAGTGAGAGGACCCACTTCGTTGGCTACAAAAAGATCGATCCAGCCATCGTTGTTGTAGTCGCCCCAGGCGGCGCCTGAACCCATGTCCTCCGGGAGTTGAGATGTCCTTTTTGCGGAGAAATGTCTGAATGAGATACCTGCATCGTGGGCAACGTCTGCAAAGGTGACCTTTGGGTAGTTTTCTGGAACGGCCCGCTCCAGCTCAGCCGTCAACCCCTCTATTTCTTCGCCAGGGATGTATGGCCTGTCCGGCTGGGAGACAAGCCAGATCGTGACGGAAACAATGATAATAAAAGAGGAGACACCAAATGTAGTTGTAATAAGGCGGCGTCTTCGCCGCGATAATCTTGCGGGCACGTATTCAGGGACTTCCGTTGGGGACAACCTCAATTGTTCTCTGGTCTTCAGAGACAACCGTGACAGGGGCAGTTACACCGGAATCTTCACCTAGAAGGAAGTTTAAGAGGAACTGGTCGATCTTTCTGTAGAGAAGTTTTGCGGAGACCTGTAATTCTGTCACCTGATCACCTGCCACTCGGAACTGGAAATCCTGTCGGTTAGGAAGATCTTCTTCATTTGTTGAAACTGTGCCGGGGCATGAAAACGTGAATTCAGTCTGATCGGAAAAGCCGGGGAACAGGACCCGGCGATAGCGAACACCTACCATTTCCCACAAATTGTGCCTGTCAATAAGATTGCCATATTGATCGACTGCTTCAGCTTTAAAGATGAACGATCCCGGCTCGATAAAGTGCTTCTCATCTCTGTGCCCGGAGCTGAAAATCTCATTTCCTTCCTGATCTCTCACAACCAGTTCAACCCACGCCTGAATAATATCCATGGGGCCAGTAGGGAAGTCGTGACCTACCTTGTTGTTGGTGATCAACGTCTGAATCGTTACTTCCTGACCGGGCGCCACTTTTTTTGGTACGATGAGTTCCAAAGGAACTGCCGGACCGGGGCGCCACTTATCCTCAATTTCAGGGATCTCGTATTTACCCTGAAGCCATTTTTCAGTTAGGGCGATATGTTCACTGGCGCCGGGGAGGTCGAGGATTGCAGGTATAAACTGGTTAGCGGCGAGAAACCGGTGATTGCGATGTTTGCCATCGCCGTCGTTTCGATTATAATCGAGTTCATCGCCACTGGCGGGATCTTGTGAATCTGTGAGTGGCATGTGGCACTCACGACATTCAATGGTTTTGCTCGGATCGCCCGGGTGGTTCCAACGGCTCTTGCGCCAGTTGTCGTACTGATTCTGAAGCTGAACCCACCCAACCTGATTAATCTCCTCATCGATAAACTGTTTATGACACCCAGCGCAAAACTCCGGGCTCTTGAACAGACGGTGCTGCAAACTTTCGATGTGGTATTTTGGATAGGCACGAATTAGAAAATCCCGCAGAAAACGGGCCGTTTTTCCCTCATGCAGTTCAAACATATAACGTCCAGGTTCGGTGATCACATAGTTAGCGTTACCCTGGATATCGATCTCCTTTATCCCGTGACAGACGATGCAAGAAACACCTTCTTGGTAACCAATGGGATTGGTCAGATCATCTCTGAAAAGATTCTTCGTTCCGGAGAAGAGAGAGATTGGATCGTGGCAACCGCCGCAATAGCGGGTTGATTCAGGTCCGTTCTGTTCACCCATCACCTTCTGTACCGCCCGGAAGGCAGGGTCCATGGCTGCATAACGGTGGGCGCTCACTTCCCACTCTTTAACAATCTGGCCGTGGCAACCGGCTGTGCCACAAGTCTGAGAGCCGCCCAGAGAACGAGCGTCAAAAACTCCTCCACTGCTCGTCCGAGCCAGGCTGGGAGCGAAGGGACGATCTTTTCCATACAGGTAGCTGTAATCGTCAGGAAATTCGTTGATTAGGTTCACTGGTTCATAAGCATATACCAGAAGGGCAGTTACGGCGAAAAGTGTTCCTGTCATCAACAGTGAACGGAGACCGTATTGTTTCTGTGCTGTCAGGATCGGTTGCAAACGATTCCGTTGACGGTCTTTGAGATCACGCATCACAATCACAATCAGGTGGGGGGAGAGGGAAGCAATGAGAGCAAACGTTGAAATAATGTGTATCAGATCCCAGCTGCGCCCGATCTTAGTCTGGAAAACAGCTTGAAATGTGAGTACCACTCCGGAAACAGCCGCGATTACTGTGATGACGAGAGAAATATAACCGGTCAACTTAATGTTGTGCATTTTCATGGTGCGGTAGATCAGCCAGTGGCGGATCTGATACCATGCAAACGGGAGAATAAACAGAAGGCCAATGAGAGTGTGGAGTAAGACCATAACTTGATTCGAAACAGTAAAAGGGAGCAGATAGATGGAAAGCCCCGTCACTGTTTCGAAGAACAACAATCCTGAAACGAGTAAGAGCAGTTTATGCTGCCATTCTTTTGTTCTCTCCAGTTGATTTGATTGATTGTTCATATTATTTTGGTCATAACAGTTATTGAGGCTATTATATTAAGATTAAAGCATCCCGTTGTCAGCAATAAAAATATACATGGTCATATGAAAAACTACAATAACATTTGCTATTCCCTGTCGTTGAAAAAATCACTTTATTCGGGGTGTTTCGAGCGACACGGCCCAGATCAGCAACCCTTGATATAAAAACTTTGCAGCGTAAATTTCTTTTAAGAGGTTTGGAGACACCCATGATAAGACAAATTTTCCTTCTTTTGACTTTTATTGCTTCTGTCCTACTTGGTGGAACTTTCGATCCCGGACAGGATGACCGTATTCAGGCTATGAGACGCCACAGTGATCTTCAGCGAATGGAGAACGACCGCGCTCGGGAAAAACTCTCCCGCAGAACAAAATGGGACATATCTCGGGCGGCGGTATATGAAACTGAGAAGCGCCTTATCGACAAGGAATCCATAGGAACGGTTTCAATTATGGGCGCATCAGCCACACTGACAGGGACAGTGACCGATGATGATGGCAACCCCATCTCCGATGTGGAAGTTTCCGCCAATTTTGAGGGAGAAGGTGGCACATGGACAAGGACTAATACTGACGGTACCTACGAAATGACGGTGGAAGCGGGGAAAGTGTGGGTGAGGCTGCACGAAAACGATCTTATCCCCACTTATCTCAGGCCGAGGGAAAAAGAAGTTCAGGTAGAAGAGAATTCCACAGTCACCATGGACTTCATCGCCTATGCTGCTGATGCCATCATTTCAGGGACCATCCTTCTGGACGACGCACCTCTTGCAAGTGTATGGCTCTCCGCCGACGGGAAAACAGGCTGGACACAGACTGAGACGGGCTCAGACGGCACATTTACGCTACAGGTGGCCAGCGAGGCCGATGCCACGGGTGGTTACAACCTGTGGATCAATACCTCTGATCTCAGCGAGGAGGCCTTTCGTAAGGAGCGGTATGATGACATAAGTTCCGGTACCACCGACCTCACCATTGAACTTTTGAGTGCAATATCATTCATTGAAGGGACTGTGACAGATAATGCCGGCACTCCTATAGTGGGTGTTTATGTCTATGCAAACCAGCATCAGACGGGAAATCATGTAAGCGAGATCACCGGCTCTGACGGTAGTTTTAAGCTCGGTATCATTGCAGGCCGGTGGTGGCTGGATGTTGACGCCGGCCAAATAATGCCCGATTATCTTGTTCCTCAAGGTGAGGAGTTGACTGTGACAGGCGGCACCACCGCCACACACAGTATAACAGTTTACGCAACAGATGCCGCCATTAAGGGGATGGTCTATTTCGATAGCGAGCCCATGGGTAATGTGTTCATCGGTGCCAGTAGTGAACAGGGGTGGACAGAAACTGTTTCCGATTCCACAGGTGCGTTCTCGGCCCCAGTTTCATCGGCGGCTGATGACGAGGGCGGTTATCATCTCTGGGTGCACGAACGGTCCATTCCGTCCGGCAGCATCATCGAAGAGTCTTATCACAACATCACCTCCGGTACTTCCGGGTTAGACTTTAACCTCAGTTCTCCCAACGCCTTCATTGAAGGGAAAGTGATCGATGACGCAGGAGCGGTCCTTCCAGATTTGCGGGTCTGGGCGGAGCGTGACGGCGAGCAGCGTGGCTACAGTGAAACAAGAACAGACACGGCAGGTTATTACAAACTTGGCGTTGGCTCCGGGAAGTGGCGCCTCAATGTAGACGGTTGGGAACTGTGGGGCACGCATCTCAATCCTGATTGGGTGAGGGTTTCTGCCGCAGAGGCGTCCACCGTTACGAAAGACATTATCCTGTTAACCGCTGATGCTTCTATTTCAGGTTCCGTCTTTCTGGATGGGTCGCCGGTGGCAGGTATTGGTGTAGAGGCCCGTAGCAGTCAGGGATGGTCTCAGGCTAACACCGCTTCTGACGGTACTTATTCCATCGCCGTGGCCAGTGCGGTGGACGCCAACGGTGGTTACCACGTTTACGCCCATGAATGGGAGTTGGATGATGATAACCTGTTCCACCTGGAAGAGCAGTGGAATGTTGTCTCCGGTGCAATGGGGATCAATTTTCACTACGTTTATGCTGATGCATTTGTTGAGGGGAACGCTCTTGACGAAGACGGCAAGCCTATCGCCGATGTAAGAATCTACGCCAGCTCTGACCTTCCACCGTGGAACTGGAGTGAGGCAAAGACGGATGCCACGGGGGCGTTTAAGGTGGAACTTATCGGCGGAGAGTGGTGGATTCGTATGGAGGCGTGGGATCTTATGCCCAGCTACATGGTACCGCGGGACACACTGCTTTCTGTCACTTCCGGCACAACGGTCTCTCTCAACATGGCCGCTACCAGCACAGATGCCACCATCACCGGCACAGTGACCCTTGACGGATCACCCTTCCCCCAGATTTCAGTGCGGGGTAACGGCCACTTTGGATGGACAGAAACACCTACAGATGAGAACGGCCTGTACACCCTTCATGTGGCAAGCGAGGCTGATGCTCACAGAGGGTATTATCTCTGGCTGGATGAGTGGTGGCTGCCGGATAGTATTTACGTTCAGGAGAATAACTATCAGAATGTTCTGTCCGGAGCAAAAGACCACAATTTTCATACTTACAAGACCAAGTCCGGGTTTAGAGGACGTATCTTTTCGGAAAAGACAGATCAACTTGTCCACCACGCATGGCTCTGGGCGTGGGACGGCGCAAATCAGTGGGGAAAAAACAGAGGTGTGGATCAAAACGGGAATTTCCAGATGTGGCTGCCTAACAGCACTTACGACATCTATGCCAACGGGGACGGATATGAAGAAAAGCTTGTGGCGAAGGGCGTTACCCTGGATGATGAAGTTGTGGAGTATATCATTTATCTGGAGGGCGAAGGTCCTCCCCTGGCCAACGAGGATGATGTGGCACTGCCCCGGGTGTTTGCCCTTCATCCCAACTATCCCAACCCGTTTAACCCTGAGACGACCATCAGTTTTGACATTCCGGAGAGAAGCAGGGTACAGCTCGCCATCTATGATCTGCTGGGGAAAAAGATTTCTGTGCTATCAGACGGTGTGACGGTGGCCGGTTCTCACACTATCCGCTGGAGCGGAACTGACACCATCGGTCGGACAGTTGGTTCAGGTGTCTATATATTGCGCCTTGATGCTGGTGAGTTCTCTCAGACTCGGAAGATGCTATTGTTGAAGTAAGCGATAGCTGGCACGAAACGTTTCCGGGGGGTCATGTGGGAGTGGTGCTGTTGGGGAACGTGGATAATACCAGACGCGAAACGCTCCTGGATCAGAGGAAGCAGGAGGTGGAAGCCACCCTTCGTGAAAAGTATTCCGAATTTTCCCGGGCGGACCTTCTGGAACTTGAAGTATTAAAAGCATACCGGAATTACTACAGGCGATTCAACAAAACCTATCACGTTCAGCTTCAGCTGGAGTCAGTGGTTCACAAAGACAAGTCTCTGCCACATATCAGTTCTCTCGTAGATGCGAATTTTACCGCTGAATTGAAGACCCTGATCCTTACAGCAGGTCATGATGCCGACCTTCTTCGAAATCCTATCAGGATCGATGTGACCCAGGCAGGAGACGAGTTTACTCAAATGAACGGCGTACTGAAGTCCTTGAAACCAGGAGACATGATGATGTCCGACGCAGACGGGATTGTCTGTACCATTATCTACGGCCAGGATCAGCGAACGCCCATCTCTCCCAAAACCCGGCGGGCCCTTTACGTAGCCTACGCGCCGCCGGGAGTCCCTTCAGCTGCTGTAAGTGAGCAGCTTGATTCAATCCGCAATAACGTACTGCTCTTTGCTCCGGAAGCTGAAACAGAACTGCTTCAGATTTATACCGCCGGACTCCCGTCGTAGATCCACACTCAAACGAATTCAGCGGACAAACGGGTAAAGGACGTCCTGAATCACACACAAATCTGTTGCTGGATCAATATTTGCATCAAACAAATTGTGTAGTCCACCCGTAAGTTAATGAACATGAAAAAACGCCTGATTTTACTTCTTGTTGGTTTGACTTCATCTTGTCTTCAGGTGACGCAGAAACCTACCCCGGTAGATATTAATAAATCGGCTGAGAGGTGGTACAAAGGGAACCTGCACACTCACACTCTCTGGAGTGATGGTGACGCGCCACCGGAGGTGACGGTAAGCTGGTATAAGGATCACGGCTACGATTTCCTGACGCTGTCCGATCACAATATTCTATCGGTGGGAGAGAAATGGATCCCCGCCTCCAAGAACAACTTCAACCTTGAAAAACTGGACAGATTGAAAGCACAGTTCGGTAACAATTCTGTCCAGTTGCGGTCAGAGAACGGTTCCCTTTTCATGCGGCTGAAGACCCTTGAAGAGTTGAGAGAACAGTTTCAGGAAACTGAACGGTTCATCCTTATTCAGGCTGAAGAGATAACAGACGTCTTTGAGAAATATCCCGTCCATGTGAATGCCACCAACCTTGAAACGGTCATCTTGCCTCGGG
>Ga0208408_1000823_pt1 | contig 18955 bp, 14 predicted proteins | sample ETNtaG_4_FD_185776 | JGI IMG/M metagenome (GOLD analysis project Ga0208408, IMG submission 185776) | Marine microbial and viral communities from oxygen minimum zone, Eastern Pacific Ocean - ETNP201406SV67 (SPAdes) (version 2) | ecosystem: Environmental > Aquatic > Marine > Oceanic ... | reverse complement strand
TTTACGTGATCAAATTGATCCCACAATTGCGGCTATTTCCACCATTCTAATAGTTATTTCCTCTGGACTTTTGATTTTGTCTCAGCTGTATGGGACTAAAAAGGAATAGGCTAATAATGGGATTTGGTTTTATAATCGTCTCTAAATCTCCACCTCCTGATTTTTTATCCTGTGACCGGATTTAAATGCGCCGCTGAGTTCCTGAATTTTCACTTGACCCTTTTTGATAATGATATACTCTTTACGAATATCCTTAGTCAGGAAGACTATTGATGTATTATTAAAATTGTAATAACAAGTCTAAACTTAGGAGATAATATGAATAATATAAAGAAAATTTTATCCGCTTTGGTAGTAGGAACGTTTGCTTTTTCAGCGAATGTTTTTGCTGAGGACAGTCTTAGAATAGTGTCGTGGGGTGGGGCGTATCAAAAAGGTCAATCAATTGGAATATTTCAACCCGCAGCGAAAGCGTTAGGCATAACGGTCAAAGAAGATACTTATGGAGGCATTTCAGATGTAAAATTGATGGTGAAGTCAGGTGGAGATAAATTTGATATTTTCTCTAGCGGCGCTGGAGGTTGTGCAGCAGGAGGTGCAGAAGGGTTATTAGAGAAACTAGATTACTCCGTTATTGATGTTAGTAATCATATACCCGGAACGTATTCTGATTATTGTGCTGGCGCTGATATATTTTCAGTGGTGGCCGCCTGGAATACTGACACATATGGAGACAACGGGCCTAGAAGTTGGGCAGATTTTTACGATGTAAAGAAATTTCCAGGAACAAGAGCGATGAGAGCTAAAGTGGATGCGCAACTCGAAACTGCACTACTTGCGGATGGAGTTCCGATGTCAGAGATCTACAATGTTCTTAGTACCGAAGAAGGCATGGACAGAGCTCTTGATAAGATAAGATCAATCAAGGACCATATTGCTGTTTGGTGGACATCTGGGGCGATGCACGCACAATTAATGAAGGATGGTGAAGTCGATATGACAACAGGCTGGAATGGTCGTTTCGATGTTGCAATAAGAGATGGCGCGAAAACAGCCTATGATTACAAAACTGGTATTATGGATTGGGAGGGATATGGAATTCCTAAGGGTGTTAAGAACAAAGACTTGGGAATGAAGTACATAGCTGAAATGATGAAGCCGAACTATATGGCTGAATTTGTAAAGCATATTACTTACGGACCAACCAATACAAAGGCTTATGAAAATGGTTTGATTTCTGATGAGTTAGCTCGATCTTTGCCAAGTCACCCAGAAAACGCCAAGCATCAGCTACTTTTGAGCCAAGCGTGGTATGCAAAATGGAGAACTATTGCTGCTGAAAAGTACACAGAAATGATGACTGAGTAAAAACAATGGTGCAGGAGGGAGTTACCCTCCTGCATTCACTGAAAACATGACACTTAGTTGTTCATTCTTTAGTTGATTGAGGATAATCATTTTCTAGGATGAAAACACAATCCTGTTTCATTAATTACAAGTATGTCCTTCCGGTTTTAAGTCCCCATGCAACCATTAGTATAAGTTCCCCCAAGACCAAGTAGTGTTCATAATATAGAATCAGCCAGCTTTGTACGAATAGATTAATAAGCACAGATACAAGTTCTCTACTCTAGGTTAAGTTTCACAATTTCGTGTCATCACGTGATAACAATTTTAAAGCAGATTTTGAAAAATATTTGAGGAGTAATAATAGCTATCTAGATAGTTATACAGACGGTCATTTCAATTTTTATTTTGCTTAGGATTTGTAATTCAAATAAAATCGCAAGAAATGGAAATAATACTACCGAAATTCTTTACTGCACTCCAAAATATTTTGATAAAAAATGATAAGGATATATGTGAGAAAATTTTGTTGGAAATAGAACAACTAAACTCGGGCTGTATCAGAAATATTTCTGCCTCAAAAAGCCCTACATGCACATACCTAGATGGTGCATTGAATAATATACCAAAGGACTTATCACCAATAGATATGTTGTTAAAATCTATTTCTAAAAAACTGGTTTGGCATGACGCATCAAGAGGGGTACCTAAGTACTTTAAAGGAGGTTATGCATTTGCAGAAATAATAGGGGAACAGGGATTGATAGTTTCTGAAAGAATTCGCTTAGGATTATTTCTCCAACAACCCAACGTTAATTACCCTTTACACGCTCATGAAGCTGAAGAATTATATATTATTGTGAGTGGAGAAGCCTGTTGGAAAATTGATGAAAGGATGTTTAGTGTAATACCAGGTTCCATAATTAAACATCAATCATGTCAGGATCACGCTACATTTACAGAGGAAGAAGCATTATTTGCCATATGGATCTGGACCGGGAAAATAAAGGGGCGTTATTGGTTTGCGGATAACAGCGAAGATGATTGCCCCTTGGAATATTGATAAGAACAAATTATTAACTTGCCAGGCTATGACAAACCTATTTCGGACATCAACAAAGGTAACGGTAAAGTAATCGGTAATATAGAATAGATGACGCTAGATAGCATGGATTCCCTGAATAGAAAGGTCGAGTTTAAATTTAAGCTCCAGACTCAAGATTATCTTCACAGCTGGGGTGCAAATATAACTCTTTAAAGTCAAGAGATATATGTCTTTAGTTACCACTATATCTCCTATAATTTACCCCCTATTATTTTCACAGTCAGACATATCCTCCAAGTATAATCCCCACATGTTTGTAAAACAAACTGATTGACGTTCTGTGTTTTTATAGTGGACACCAAAAATGAGGGTGAACTAGGTTAAAATATATTCCAAAATGAGTAAACATTAGATTTTTGAATAGTATATGTCAAATATATTAGTTACTTCTTTCTTCAAATTAATAATTTTTTATATTTTAAATAAATAATTAATATAGGGAATATACTTAATATTGTTGCAATTAATATAATGAAAGAATAACTGTTAGATATATCAAAAGTCTTACCTGCTAACAATGGCATTAGTAATCCAAAGAAACCCCATGCTGTAAAAACAAAACCATAAATTTTAATACCTGCTAAATTACCAACCAATTTATTTATCATTGATGGGAATATTGCTATTATTCCACCATACGAGATACTTATCAAAGGCAAACCTAAGAATACAGAAATTTTAGAAGGTATAAGTAATAATATTAACAGTGAAAATGTTGTCAACATAGAAAGAAACAATATTATATTTTTGTAGTGGAAAAATTTAATTAATGAGCTAAATAATACTCCTCCAGCCATGTTAAGAAAACCCATTGTAATTGGTATGATATAAATATATTCATTTGAAATATAAAATGATTTTGCTATCCCGGCAGCATGGCCGAAGCACATTAGCCCTGCAGATATAGAGCATCCATAAATTCCCCAAAGTAAGTATTTGCTTATTGGGTTACAGTTTTTTATTTGAAGCGGTAATCCTTTTTCTAGATCAAATTCTAAGTTGGAAAATCTAAATAGGAAAAAAACGAAAAAAGTGATTATGAAAAATATTATCGTAAGGCTCGTCATAGTATTTACAAACCCACCTATCATATTTGTATTGCGATAAAAGATCGGGGCAATAGTAGCGCCTAATCCATAGCTTGCAGTCACTAGTCCCATCATCAATGCTTTTGACTCTGGCAAAGCTATTGCTGAATATTGAAGTGTGTATCCATAACCTAAACCATTAGCAAATCCAAACAAGATGCCGTAACCTATCCAGACAAAATATATAGAAGCTGATAAAGCTGATATGAGTGTACCAAGAGTTGATAAAGTCATTACTATCAGAACTATTGTTGTTGGAGTAAATTTCTTATAAATAGAGCTTCCAAAATAAACTGCTGATGTAATAGATATTAATGAAAGACTATAAGTAAAACTGGAAAAAGTCCTAGAGACATAAAATTTAGTTTCTATCGGCTCTAATAAAATGGAAAAGGCATGAATAGATCCCATGACAAATGATAATAGGAGGCATCCTGCTATCACTACATATTGTTTTTTTCGCGCAAAATAATTCATCATAAACTTTTTATGAATTCCCACCGCCACTAAATTTCGTAGTCGCATACAAGTCCATGCATAATCCTCACATTCTTGCAGAATAGTGCAAATTATGGTATAAGTTTGTGACTATAAAACAACCAGTCAAGATGGCCAAAAAATGTTCAAAGTTGAAGCAATTACACCTGTGATTGGGGCAAGTATTTCAGGAATTTCTCTAAACCAGGATTTAAAAAGTGATACTGTTGAAAAAATATACAATGCATTGATTAAGTATCAAGTAATATTTTTTAGAGAACAAGATCTTACACCTGAATCTCATCTCCAATTAGCAAAAAGATTTGGTGATATAGATCCCGGCCACCCTGTATATCCTCATGTTGAAGGATTTCAAAGTATAGTTTTATTAAAAAATGACGAAAGCAGTAGGCCTGATACAAACGATTGGCATAAAGACCTCACTTTTAAATCTAATCCTCCTTTTGCCAGTATTCTGCATGGGGTAAGCGTGCCTAAAATTGGAGGTGATACGCTTTGGGCAAGTATGAGCGCTGTATATGATAGCCTGACAGATGGCTGGAAAGAGGACTTAGAGGGGTTAGAAGCAATTCACGATATGGGGACATTTCGGAATGACTTTTATAAAGAAGGGGGAATTAATTCTGTTAATAGTGCGTTAAAAAAAGTCGGCTCTGCAGTTCACAAAGTAATTGAGACACATCCAATTTCAGGTAAGAAATATCTAAACGTAAACCAATCTTTCACTCGTAATATCCTAAATGTAAGTCAAGGGGCAAGTGACCACATACTACAATTCTTGTTTCAACTTTTGGCTAGGCCTGAATTTCAAGTTAGATTCCACTGGCAAAATAACTCTGTAGCTATTTGGGATAATCGTATAACTCAGCATTATGCTGTTAATGACTACTTGCCAAATTCTCGACATATGCAGAGGGTAACAATTATTAATGATAAAAGAGTCAAGTAAAATGTGTTAAAGAAAATTTTAGTATGAGCAAGTTTTTCCATCTATAGTAGAATTGTTTGCAATATTATGGCAAGGCAGGTGAGACGTAGTGCTCTGTATTAATGAGTTAAATTGATTCCTCTTATTAAGTGCATGAAAGTGTTTGTATTCATCCAATCATAACAGAATTCAATATTTATAGAATAAACAGTTAAAAACTTGACAAGGTGAGGAAACTGGTTAATTATGATTGCCTTCCGTTATAAGCATGTATAACTGGATTCAAATGCTGGAGAAGGCTTCCCAGTGATCAGTAGCTATTTTGTAAAAGAGGAGGTGTCTAAAAATATGATACTATATGCTTAAAATTGAATTTTGTTTTAGTTATATCTTTAAATGAAATTTTAATGTAAATAATCAATTAAACAAACAGAGAAAGAGAAATGAAAAAAATAATTAGTGTTATTCTTGGGGCTGTTGTTGCTCTTAACTTGTCTTTATCAGTTGTAAATGCAGCTGCTGAAGAAGTTAGAATTGCGTTCTTTTTAGAGTGGGCGACTCCAAACCAAGAAGACAAAGTTAAAAAAGCTTTTGATAGAGCTTTTGGTGTTCCTGTAAAATGGACTAACTTTGCAACAGGTGGGGAGATGACAGAAGCTATGTTATCTGGAGATATTGATATCTCTTACTCTCAAGGCTTAACCCCTTTTGTAAATGCAGTTAATGCTAAAGCACCTATCATACTTGTAGATATCGCAGTTTTATATGGTATGGGAGGAACAACTTGTGTTGTATCTAATGCATCTGGCATTACAAAAAGGAATGCTTCTGATTTAGAAGGTAAAAAAGTTGCTGTTCCTTTAGGAACTATGGCTGACTATGTTTTCAAAGAAACAATGAGAGTTGTAGGAGCTGATACTTCTAAAATGAAAGTGATTGATATGAATCCTGAGGACGGATCTGCTGCTCTAGTTAACGGTGACGTTGCTATGGCATGTTTATTTGGTGGTACATCTATCAAAAAAGCAGAAGAAGCTGGTTCAAAAATGTTAACTGTTGCAGAAGCTAAGGATGCTGGAATTGCTGGTATTGATATTACTTCAGCAACTAACAAATTCTTAAGAGAGAATCCAGGAATGGTTAGAACTTTCGTAGAAGTTACACACGAAGCTAATGCTAGATTCAATGCTGGAAAATCAGATATGAACACTATAGCTAAAGATGCTGCTATGGATCTTGCTGGTACTAAAAAGCAAATGGATGGTTTTGAATTCCCAGATGCAGCAACAATGAGATCTAAGTATATGAATAAAGGTGGTATACTTATGAATTATCTAAGTGTTATGGGTAACATGTTTGCTACATCTGAGAACCCTGCTCTTAAAGATTACTCTAAAGTAGTTACTACAGGGTTCCTACCCTAATTAGTGATATAATAAATATTTAAATAGGCGCAAATTTAATAAATTGGCGCCTATTTTTTTAATAAAAATCCTCCCCAGTGTCCCTATAAGTTATCATATAAATTCAATTGGATAGAATGCTTTATGAGTGATCTAGTTTCTCAAAATTTAAACATGATTTTCAAATCACCAAAAGGAGAAACGGTTCATGCTCTTAAAGATATAAGTTTTTCACTAAAAAAAGGTGAACTATTAACTGTACTTGGCCCTTCAGGTTGTGGGAAAACAACTTTGTTAAATATTGCTGCTGGCTTCCTTCGTCCAACTTCTGGAAATATTACTCTAGGCAATAATGAAATTAATGGCCCTGGAGTTGAAAGAGGTATGGTTTTTCAACAAGGCGCTTTATTTGAATGGTTAACAGTTAATGAAAACGTAAACTTTGGTTTACGAATGAAAAAAGAAGATCCAATTACTACAGCAAAAAAAGTCGAAGAATGGTTAGATATTGTTGGTTTAAAAGGTTTTGGTAACACTCCTACTTATCAATTATCTGGTGGTATGCAACAAAGAGTGGCTCTTGCAAGGTGTTTGATTAATGACCCGGATATAATTTTAATGGATGAACCATTAGGAGCTCTTGATGCCTTAACTAGAGAAAAAATGCAGTCTTTGGTTTTAAAAATTTGGAAAGAAACAGGAAAAACAATTGTTCTAATTACACACTCAGTTGAAGAGGCTGTATTATTAGGTGAAAAATTATATGTAATGGCGCCTAGACCAGGACGAATACATAAAGAGTATCAACTTCCATTCGCTTCAATGGGTTTAGATAGTGACCTAAGAGAAATAAAAGATAACAAAGAATTTGTTAGTAAAAGAGAAGAAATTCTAACCATGATTTGGGATATGGAAGAAGAAATAATGGGTAAAGAGATCTAAGATGATTACAGGAATTATTACATTTTTACTTATTGTAGCTGTTATTGGCTCTATTCTGTATGGGCGAAGATTAATTAAATCTGAAAAAGTTGATGCTGTTTTTGGAAATCCTGAAAGAGCTAAAGGTGGGACACACTGGGTTATAGTTGGAACTTGTTTTCTTATGTTATCATGGCTTTATTACTCGTGGGATATAGCGAAATCTTTATATCCAAATTCCGCCAATGAACTTTGTCAAGTTGCAAAAGTTAACGAGTCTTTACTATCTTTAAAGTATCTTTTCCCAATAGAGGAAAGACAGCATAAAAGTACCGCTATCATTAAACGTGAAAACATAAATATAAAAAAATATATAGTTGAAATAAAAAACTCGCCAGATTTAAAAAATCAAGACAAAGAAAAGTTTATAAGTTTGATTAATAAAACTCAGCTGATGATACCATCGTTAACTGAAGAAAAATATTTAGAAACTGATATTAAAAATATAATAAATGAATTAACAAATAGAATAAAACAATTAACAGTAAACTTTCCAAAAGATAGTTATCCACCGGATTTAAGCGAGGAAGAAGAAAATAAAAGAATTGAAGCATTAAAAAAACAAAAAGGTTGGGGTGCAACGGGCATGGAAGTGCCTCCTCTCCCTGAAACTAAAACAGGTTTAAAATTTCATACAGCAGCAGAAGAATTAAATTCAATTAGTGATGAATTTTTCACAATGAAAAATCATAACACTGAATATTTAAGACAGTCACAAGAAATATTTGCTGAAATTAAAGAATATAAGGATGAACTTGATGACAGCCAAGAACTAGAAAAAACTTATATAAAAGAAATTAAAAAACTTGTCCGAAGAATAGATTATGCAAGCATTTTTCCTCCTAATGCATTAGATGAAATGGAAAAATCAATTAGGGCTTTTGATGGAGTTCAAAAAAATGAACAAGGAGCTATAAGAATTAAAGATGCATTATTGTTTCCAGCAGGAACGATTGTAAATAGTGGCCCAACTTGTGCTGAAGATGGCCCTGGTAGATGGCTACCTAAACCATCTGATACTTTTAGAATTTTTGGAGATCTATTAAAACCAAGTGTAGGATTTAAAATGATTCCTATGATTTGGTATGAAATGATGGGTGTTAATAGGATAGTTGGTTTTATTCTTCCTGATTGGATAGCAGATATTTTACCTGGGAAATATCCAGTTCACAATTCTGCTGGAAAAGTAGAACCTAATTTTAAAAGTAAAGTTCTAGATATTGTTACCGGTGAATTTAAAGCCTTCAAAATTCCAGTTCCCACAGGACACATTTGGGATTCTTTTTTAAGAGTATTTTTAGGTTTATCGCTCGGTATTATCTTTGGTGTTCCATTAGGTATATTTATGGGTTTAAATAGATTTGCCAAAGGGTTTTTCGATCCTTTAGTTGAATTGTATAGACCGGTACCTCCACTTGCTTGGGCCCCATTAATAATTACTGTCTTTGGAATAGATAACGTTGGAAAAGTATTTTTATTATTTATGGTCTCTTTTTCAATTATGATTATTTCTGCAAGAGCCGGTGCTTCGGGGACTCAACTATCAAAAATTCACGCTGCACACTCACTTGGGGCATCTAGATGGCAAATATTAAGACATGTTATATTTCCAAATTCATTGCCTGAAATACTAACGGGAATAAGAGTTGCGGTTGGTATGTGTTGGGGGACATTGGTTGCAGCAGAATTTTTAGCAGGAACTACTGGTATTGGGTTTGTTGAAAACGTTGCTAGAAAATATATGCAATATGAAGTCATTTGGATCACCATTTTTGTAATGGGGATGCTCGGACTTTTATTTGATATTACTCTTAGAAAAATAATAGATAAAACTATTCCATGGCATGGAAAAGGCTAAATTTAAAAAAGATCTTTTAAAAAAATCACTCATTTAACAAAGATCTTTTAAGATTTAAAATTCCTTAAAAGTCAGTAAATTAACGAAGTGTTTTTGCAAATTTAACAATATCATTAATTAGTATTTCAGGTTTCTCCATTGCAGCAAAATGTCCTCCGCTTGGCATTTTTGTCCATTGCTTGATGTTAAAAATTCGTTCCACATAAGATCTAGGAGGCCACTCTGACATTTCTGCTGGAAAAATAGCAATTCCTGTGGGAATTCTAATTTTTTTAAAATCTCTTGGAAAATACCGTCCACCCTCTTCCCTTCTTCCATAATAAATCCAAGAAGCTGTATTAAAAGTTTTAGTCACTACGTATACCATTATATTTGCCAATAATATATCTTTCGAATAAACACTCTCAATATCATTATTTTTTAAATCTGACCAAGAATACATTTTTTCTAAAATCCAAGCAGCGATTCCAACTGGACTATCCATCATCCCGTAACTTAATGTTTGGGGTTTTGTTGCCTGTTGAGTTCTATAACCATCTTGCATAATTTGATCTTTATCAAATCTAATTTGCCAATCTTCTTCTTCTTTAGATTGTGGACCATCTGGATGACGCATGGTTAAACAGTTGATATGGATCGCTTTACAAGTTTTTGAATGGTCATAAGCAATCCAATTAGCAATCGTTGCACCCCAATCTCCACCTTGAGCTAAATAAGTTTTATAGTTAAGGTTTTTAATTATTAGCTTATTAAATATATCTGCTATTTTTCTAGGTCCTATTGGTCTGGAAGGTCTTCCTGAGAATCCAAATCCAGGCAATGATGGTACAATTACATCAAATGCATCTCTTTCATTACCTCCAAATTTTTCTGGATGAGCAAGTTTTTCAATTATATGTAAAAATTCAATTATTGATCCAGGCCATCCGTGCATGAGAAGTAATGGCAATGGATTAGGTCCGCTACCTTTTTCATGAATGAAATGAACATCAATTTTATCTACTTCTGTTGTAAAATTTGGGAATTTATTTATTTGATCTTCATGCTTTCTCCAATCAAAATCACTAACCCAATAATTAGAAATTTCTTTCATGTAATCTAGGTTAGTTCCGTATTCCCAGCCGCCATCATCAGGCATTTCATGCCAGGGAAATTTTTTTACCTTAGCATAAACAGCTTCAAGCACTTGATCTGATATGTTTACTTTATAAGGTTTAATCATTAATTATTTTTCAATATATACCTTGTTAATATTCAGGTTAAATTTATCTTATGCCTTCAAATAAAGAAATCGTTTGTCAAAATGATCTATTCGTTGTCTGGCAACAATAAATTACTTAAACTATATAGTTAATTGAACTTTATTGTATATAGATGATAGAACACTGCCAAAGTTGATGGGGGATACGATGGAGCAAAATATATTAAAAAGTAAATAATTTTGCAAACAGATCATTAACTTAACAGGCCATGAAAAATGTATTTCCTACATCAACTCAGGTAACGGTCAAGTAATCTGTAATATAGAATCGAGGGAGCAAGGAACCATGGATTCCCTGAATAGAAAGGACGAGTTTGAAATTGAAGCTCCGTCAAAACAGTATTACCATGACTCAATCCAGATATTCTTTGACCTAGTTTTGTACCAAAGTAACTTGACAGAGAAACTCCTGAACCGCAATACCCCATTGCATAGTGAACACCATCATGACTCCCTGTATGAGGCATGTGGTCAAACGTAAATCCTACAAATCCCATCCATGAGTGGCTTATTTTTGTTTCAGATAATTGTGGATATATTTCTGATAGTTTTTTGTGCAAAGGTTTTACTGTTTTTTCTGGATCAGTCTCATTTAGAGATACTCTGCCACCAAATAAAATGCGCTTTCTGTCTGGAGAAGCCCGGTAATAAACTACAAGCTTCCTAGTATCAGTAATTACCCTGTCCTTTGGAATTAACTCGTCTATTAATTCTTCCTTGAGAGATTCTGTAGCAATAATGTAACTGCCAATTGGAATAATTCTCCTTCTGTGCCATGGCGTAGCTCTATCAGTATATCCGCTGGTGGCGACAACAACTTGACGGGCAGTCATTGTCCCTGCTTCAGTCTGAAGCAGATAAACTTCGCCTTTCTTTTCAATTTTTTTCACCGCGCATTTTGTCTTAATCCGTGTACCTCCGGTGATAGCTCTTTCAAGTAATCCCTGATGGAATCTTGCAGGATCAAGTGAAGCATGGTACGGATGTACGATACCTCCGTGGTAAAAATCACTGCCGATTTCTGTATGTTGCTGAGATTTTGTTATAAGATCTACATCCATCTGCAGACCTTCCACTTGTTCTCTAACTTTTTTTTCTAACAGTTTAAATTGAGCTTGAGAATGAGCGCCATAGAAACGTCCGGCACGTTTAAAATCACAGTCAATTTTTTCTTCCTGAATAAAATCTCCAATCCATTCTAAGGCGTTTATCCCTTCTTTCAAAAGTTTCCGCGCCGACTCTTCACCATACTTGCGGGCAAGTTCCTGAAAGCTGGGTTTGAGGCTGGTGCTGACTTGGCCGCCATTCCGTGAACTACCTCCCCAACCTGCATCTTGAGCATCTAGAACAACAGTGTCCAGTCCATTTCTACTGGTTTGAATTGCAGTACAGAGACCTGTGAATCCTGATCCAATCACAGCGACTTCCGTCTCTTTCGGCAGTTCAATGTCTTTGATAACAGGGCGGGGTGTTCTCTCCCACCAGTAAGGAGTATTTTTGTAATTTTCAGCTAAAACAGAATCAGTCATTTTTCAATTAAGAGTTTAATCACATGCTCAATTAAGCAGGGTCTTTGTAAAACAAGATTAAATCAGTTAATCATTTTCTGAAAGTAAATTCAACTAGGGAATCGAGGCTTCAAAATTAACGGAACTTTTTATTTTTGCATGGCGGCGATGGTTGCAACATTGACAATATCAGCTGATGAGCAACCTCTAGACAAATCATGGACGGGCTTATTCAAACCTTGAAGCAGCGGTCCCAATGCCGTATATCCAGCCAGCCGTTCAGTTATTTTGTAGGCAATATTTCCTGCTTCAAGAGAGGGAAAAATCAGCACACTCGAGTTTCCGGCAAGCGGAGAATCTTTGGCTTTGTTTGCTGCTACAGCAGGAACCAGAGCAGAATCTAACTGCAATTCTCCGTCATGCAAAATGTTGGGATGATTTTCTGAAAATTTTTTGACTGCATCTTTAACGTGCGTGACACGCCGGTGATTTGCGCTACCTTTTGTAGAAAACGAAAGGAATGCGACACGAGGCTCCTCGCCTGTCAACAAGCGGTGATTCGATGCGGACTCTCCGGCGATGGAAGCAAGTTGGTCACTGGTTGGTTCCGGAATAACCGCGCAATCTGCAAAAGTATAAGCCGCATCTGCATTTGGAGAAATCATGAAAAAACTGCTTGAAACCCATTTTGAATGCGGAGTTACTCCTACTATCCTGATTGCTGAACGAAGCACATCACTCGTTGAGGTAACCGCACCTGCGACTAGACCGTCTGCATCACCGTTGCTGACCATCATCATGCTGAAATTCAATGGGTCATTCATGTATTTTATTTTTGCTTCTTCTGTCATTTTATTAAAAAAACGTTCCTGTTCCAGAATTTCCGCGTAATGACTTTCCCTGCTCCGGAAATCCTCCGGATCTAGCAACTCGTAACCTAATTCGCTAAGCTGTCTTTTTGCCAGCGAAACACGGGGATCATCTTTTTCCGGAAGGATAAGTTTCGCCGATTTTGTACGGCCTATCTCAATAACACGTTCCTGATACTTGTTGATCTGCATGAGCTTTGCCCTTCAATAATTCTTGCTGATCTGAGTTAAGAATTCTCTTAATTTGAACGCCATTCTATTTGACTATTTTAAAAACAGCAACATCCATAACAAATTCTGCGCCGGAAAAAGATGTTAGTTGGCGAAAAAAAATGTTAGCCTGAGTGCCAACTTAGCGAGAATTAAAAATAATACGCTACTTTTATTTGATGCACTCGTAATTAGTTGACATTCCCACTTTCGGGGATATGACAAACATGGATGTTATTATTATTTTACAGTTCCATTTTCTTTGATAAACAAAAACCATGATTCCAAAAAAAATCCAGCTTGTAGAAGTTGGTCCGCGTGATGGACTGCAAAACGAAAAGCTCTGGGTTGAGACTGAAACTAAAATTACCTTGATTGAAAAACTTGCGCAGGCAGGTTTGACGAAAATAGAATCCGCAAGTTTTGTCAGTCCAAAATGGGTTCCGCAGATGAAAGACGCTTTTGAGGTGCTTTCTGGAATTGAACGTCGACCGGGAGTAAGCTATCCTGTTCTGACTCCGAATATGAAAGGTTTTGAAAAGGCTCTAGAAGCAGGTGCTACAGATGTAGCTGTGTTTGGTGCAGCCTCTGAAGTATTTACTCAAAAAAATATTAATTGTTCCATAGCGGAATCAGTTGAACGTTTCCGCCCGATAATTGCGGCTGCACAAAAAAATGGAATCCGTGTCCGGGGTTATATTTCCTGTGTCCTCGGTTGTCCCTATCAAGGTGCGGTTCCTCTGGCGGATGTGGTAAATTTAGCTGAACAAATGTCTGAAATGGGTTGCTACGAAATTTCTCTTGGCGACACCATCGGTGTTGGTACACCACTGCAGGCCAAAAAAATGGTAGAAGCTGTCGCGGAAAAAGTGCCTGTCTCAAAACTTGCCCTGCACTTTCATGACACACGAGGGCAGGCACTGGCAAATATTTACGCCTGTCTGGAACTTGGTGTCTCTGTTATAGATTCATCTGTTGCCGGTTTGGGAGGCTGTCCATATGCGCATGGTGCGAGCGGGAATGTAGCAACCGAAGACGTGGTGTTCATGTTAAATGGAATGGGAATAGAAACCGGAGTTGAGCTCGAAAAATTGATTGAAGCAGGCCGGTTCATCAGTGAGGTTTTTGCTCGTTCTCCCCAAAGCAAGGTCAGTAACGCAAACTGATATTTTCAAATCGATAATAAAGCTGGTTTAGCAAAAAAATCTGCAATTCATCCCGCGCCTGAATCAACAATCCGCTATGATAAATAATTTTCAGGGACTGTTTGTGGGTGTTGTCGTCTCGTTTGAAATGACACAGTACTATATTTTTCAACAGGTAGCCAATTTTAAAGAATGTAAATAACAGGATGAACGCATAAAAAAATTATGATTTCAAAAACAGTAAAAAGCGGACAATCCGTGCAGCGTCTTGAAGATGAACGTTTGCTGCGCGGGCATGGGAGATTTGTTGATAATCTTAATTTTGAAGGACAGGTTTATTTGCACGTTGTCCGCTCTTATCTGGGGCATGCTAAAATATTAAATATTCAGGCAGAGTCTGCGTTTCAGTTGCCGGGAGTGGTAGCAGTGTTCACAGGAGAGGATTTAATTCGGGATGGAGTTCTACCAATCCCGATGACCTTGCCATACAAACGTCCCGGCGGGCTACCTGCGCTTTCTGAGCCTTACCACGCATTGGCTCAGGGGGTTGTACGTTTTTTGGGACAACCAGTTGCAATTGTGATTGCGGAGTCCCCGGCAGCTGCAATGGAAGGTGGGCAGTGTCTCGAGATTGAATACGAAGAATTAGAGGCAGTCACTGATTTACAACAAGCAATTTCTCCGGATGCACCTCGTTTGTGTGATGAGCTTCCGGACAATATTGCTGCAGCGCAAACTGAAGGTGATGCCGAAAAAGTTGAAAAGGCTTTTGCAAAAGCATCTCATGTGACAAGGATGAATCTAGTTAATAACCGTGTGGTGGGCAGTCCGCTGGAACCACGGGCTCTGCTTTGTGAAATTGAGCCAAAAAGTGGGAATCTGGTACTGCATGCAATGCATCAGAGTTTTTCAAGACTACAGGCTGTTTTGTGCGGTGTTTTTCAACTTGAAGCAGAAAAGTTGAGAATTATTGTACGAGATATCGGCGGAGGATTTGGCACAAAAGTGGCCGTTTATCCGGAAGATGTTCTGGTTGTATACGCGGCAAAAAAATTAAAGCGTACAGTAAAATGGACTGCAACACGCAGTGAAGAATTTCAGGCTTCTGTTCACGGGCGTGACCAAAGGAATTATGCGGAATTGGCCTTTGATTCAAGCGGTAAAATATTAGCATTGAGGTTAAGCACACTCGCCAATTCCGGTGCTTATCTGAATAATCCGGCACTGTTGATTCCACTCGGAATTATGCCCAAGGTAGTCAGCTCGGTCTATCATATTCCCGCTGTGTTTATTGAAACTCGCTGTGTACTCACAAATACCGCACCAATCGGCGCATACCGTGGTGCTGGAAGGCCCGAAGGAATTTATCAGCTGGAACGTTTGATGGATTTGGCCGCTCGTGAAATGGGGATTAGTCCGGTTACTTTACGGGTAAAAAATATGATCCGATGCGAAAGTATGCCCTATACAACACAGCTGGGTGAAGTTTTTGACAGCGGTAACTTTCATCAAGTAATGCAGAGTGCAGTCAGTAAAATGGACTGGGACGGTTTTGGAAAAAGAAAAGCGGCATCAGAAAAACGCGGCCTGTTGCGGGGACGCGGGTTGGCCTGTTACATTGAATGGACGGGAGGAGAATTAGTCGAAACAGTTCGGATTGAAGCCGGAGCAGACGGAACGGTTAGCCTTTTCTCCGGAACACAGGCAATGGGGCAGGGATTGGAAACAGTTTTCAGTCAACTGCTTTCCAGTCAACTGGAAATTCCAATTGATGCAATCAGTGTGGTGCAGGGAGACAGTGCCAGAGTAAAAGGACTGGGCAGTTTCGGTTCACGTTCATTGTTTGTTGGTGGAAGCGTTTTACTGGCGGGATCGCAGGAATTTCTGGCAAAAGGGAAACAACTCGCGGCTGCAGAACTCGAAGCTGCTGTTGTTGATATGCGTTACCATGAGGGTCGTTTTGAGGTAGTAGGTACTTCAATCGGAATTGGGCTTTTTGAATTAGCCGCAAGACAGACTGAACACAGTTTTTCAACAGAAACGGAAAAGGAAGTGGAGGGACGCAGTTGGCCAAATGGCTGTCATATTGCGGAAGTGGAAATTGATCCGGAAACTGGAAGCGTGAGTTTGGTCAGTCACTGTTCTGTTGATGATACTGGTAATCCGATCAATCCCATGATTGTTGAAGGACAACTACACGGTGGGATTGCGCAGGGTGCAGGGCAGGCGTTGCTAGAGCTCTCAGAGTATGATTCAGAAGGACAGTTGCTGACCGGATCTTTTATGGATTATGTAATGCCGCGGGCTGATGATTTGCCGTCTTTTAAGACAAATATCTACACAGACGCACCCTGCAAAACCAATGCTCTTGGTGCAAAAGGCGTTGGTGAAATTGGTGTGGTAGGATCTATTCCGGCAATCGCCAATGCAGTTTTAGATGCACTCTGGGAACATGGTGTGCGTCAATTTGATATGCCTGCCCATCCTCAAAAAATCTGGAAACTTTTGCACAACCAGAAAAGTGTCGCAAACTAACAAATCTGTTGACTCTGTTAAGAATTCAAACTAGATTTTTAGTATTAAACTTAGAGTTATAACCTGAATCAGAAAGAAAACGAATGACTACACATTTTATTGCACATGAGACCATCGACACAGTAGGAGTTGTGGTCGTTGAGAAAGTTTTAGCGGGACAGGAAGTTTCCGGTTGGATTATGGAAACTGACGAAACAGTCAGTATTAAGGCACTTGCAGAGGTACCCCTGGGACATAAGCTAGCCCTTACTGATATCAAGATTGAAGATACTATTGTCAAGTATGGTCATGATATTGGACGTGCTGTTGAGGACATTCCCAAAGGGGGTTATGTTCATGTCCATAACGTAAAGACAAAGAGGTGGTAATGGAAAAATGGCCTCATTCTTTTTATGGATACCGTCGCGAAAACGGAAGAGTAGGTGTTCGTAATCACGTAGTCATTCTGCCGGTAGACGACATATCAAATGCCTCTGCTGAAATGGTGGGACACAATATCAAAGGTACACTGGCTATTCCGCACAGCTATGGACGTTTGCAGTTTGGTGCAGATCTGGATTTGTTTTTCCGCACGATCATCGGTACGGGGCGCAACCCTAATGTTGCTGCAGTAGTTGTTATTGGAATCGAACCAGGATGGACCCAGCGTGTTGTGGATGGTATTGCCGCTACCGGGAAGCCTGTTACCGGATTCAGCATTGAAGGCCGCGGTGATATTGCTACTGTCGCCGAAGCATCCCGCAAGGCTCAGGAATACGTCCAGTGGGCAACCGAACTTCAGCGAGAACAGTGTCCGCTTTCTGACCTTTGGATTTCTGTAAAATGTGGAGAATCGGACACAACTTCCGGATTAGGCTCTAATCCCACTGTTGGGAGTTTGATGGACAAACTGGATCCTCTTGGTGTGCACCTCTGCTTTGGTGAAACTTCAGAACTAACCGGTGCCGAACAGGTTTGTGCCACACGTGCTGCAAACGATGAAGCCAAAGAAAAGTTTCTCAAAACATGGAATGATTACAATGACTTTATTCTTGAAAATAAGACTAATGATCTTTCTGAGTCACAACCTACAAAAGGGAATATCGCCGGTGGTTTAACAACGATTGAAGAAAAAGCATTCGGTAATTTTCAGAAGATAGGACACGAAACCAATTTTATTGATGTGCTTGAACCCGCAGAAGAACCGACAAAAGGGCCGGGTTTATATTTCATGGACACTTCTTCCGCAGCAGCGGAGTGTGTTACACTTCAGGCCGCAGCCGGTTTTACTGTGCATCTCTTCCCAACGGGTCAGGGTAATGTGATCGGTAATCCTATCGAACCAGTGATAAAACTTAGTGCAAATCCTAATACTGCTGCGACTATGGGTGAGCATATTGACCTTGATGTCTCTGGAATTCTAAAGCGCGAATTAAATCTCGATCAAGCCGGAGATGAACTGGTTAACATAACTGTACGTACCGCGAATGGCCGACACACTTGTGCTGAGGCACTTGGACACCGTGAGTTTGTGATGACCAAATTGTTCCGCAGCGCATGATTAGCTTTTCAGTTGCTTATTCAGTTTGATGATGTTGCAGAACAATCTGGTATTTGCTTTGCCAGCGAATCTTAATGAGCCTGCAAAATCGGGAACGGCAAAAAGGCACAAAAACTGGAAGGCGAAATCCCCAGCCCGGCCAATCCTCCTCCCGGTTGTAAATTTCATACGCGCTGTCCAATGGCTGAAGACCGCTGCCGTAAAGAAGTTCCCCAATGGCGTGAATTGAGCGAAGACCACTATGCTGCTTGCCACTTAGTCTAGTAAAATAATCCAGTTATTCTAATACTTTATAAAAGCCGAAATTGAAAAAAAGAATTTTTTTACAAAAAATTTTATAATACAAAGGATTTTATGAGTTTTTCTACTTACTTTTCATATAAACCTGGGGGTGATCGTGTGTTTTCGGTAGAAGCCCCAAAAATTAAATTTGGTAGAGGCTCGCTGGGAGAAGTGGGAGATGATGCCAAGGTTCTTGGGATGAATAGGGTTGCCGTTTACACGGACCCCCGGGTAGCTCAATTTGAACCGGTTGCCAAGGTAGTTGAATCGCTCAAATCCAATCGGCTGGAAGTCGAGGTATACGATCAAGTTGCCGTCGAACCCACTGACATTTCTTTCAAGCAGGGGTCACTATTTGCCAGTGAGGGGAAATTTGATGGTTATGTTTCAGTCGGTG
>Ga0208408_1000817_pt1 | contig 19000 bp, 16 predicted proteins | sample ETNtaG_4_FD_185776 | JGI IMG/M metagenome (GOLD analysis project Ga0208408, IMG submission 185776) | Marine microbial and viral communities from oxygen minimum zone, Eastern Pacific Ocean - ETNP201406SV67 (SPAdes) (version 2) | ecosystem: Environmental > Aquatic > Marine > Oceanic ... | reverse complement strand
ATAAAAGATATAAAGAAATAACTAAATTAAAAATTAAGAATAAATTTTTATGGAAAACTGACGTATGGCCGAAATACCTTGGATTCCCTTTCCCTAAATCTAAATTTATTCTTAAAGTAATATTGAGTTTCATTTCAACTTCTCTAACTTCTAGAAATCCACAGATAAACAAACATTTAAAAGAAATTAAGCCAGACTTACTTTTATTAGGTGATATACAGTCTCCTATAAGCTTTGATTATGTTTCTGCTGCAAAGAAACTAAATATAAAAATTGCAGGAAATGTCAGGACGTGGGATCACTTAACAAAAAATGGTCCAGTAGTACCTGGTTTAGATGAATATTGGGTTTGGAATCCAATCATGAGAGAGGAATTGGAAGAATTCCATGAAGTGTCAAAAAATAAAATATTTGAAGTAGGCTCTCCTCAGTTCGATTATTATTTCTTTAATAAAACTAACGAAAAAAATCTAATTGAATATTTTAATATCAATAGTCCTGAGAAAGAATTTTTACTAGACGATGATGCTGAATTAATTTTCTTTGCTACAAATCGGTCTCATAGAGGAATTGGGGAAGAGTCAATTATTCATCATATTTGTGAAAATATTGCTTTAGGAAAATATCCTGATAAAAAAATAAACTTAGTCCTTAGATCTCATCCTTATGACACTAGCTTCAATGAAAGGTTTGAGGAATTTAATGCTTATCCCTTTGTTAGGCTGTTTAAGTCTCCTGATTTGTCTAAATTTAATCCTGATAGCTTCAGAGAAGATATGATAAAAGTTAGTCTTCTTCTGAAAAGAAGTAAATTAGCTATATGCGGACAAAGCACGTTTGCCATTGACTCTTCATGCACAGATACTCCTGTAATTAATATCTCTTTTGATGGTGATATAGAAGTCGATAGTAACTTATCAGTAAAAAATAGATATAACGTTGACCATTACCAAAAACTTACATCAATGGATGGAACAACAATTGTCGAAGATTTTATATCTTTAGATAATGAAATTAATTCTTACCTAAATAATCCTGACTTAAAGTCATTAGGAAGGAATAAAATAAAAAATAATTTTGCAGGATTCTTTAATAAGCTTTCGTCAGAAAGAATAACTGAAAGAATAACCAAGTTAATCAATTAGCTGTATAAATTTTCATAATATAGTGGTGGCAACGCGAGGATTTGAACCTCGGACCTAGGCCTTATGAAGACCCCGCTCTAACCCCTGAGCTACGTTGCCAACGATAAAATACTTTACGTCTTGTAGATTTGAGTGTCAAAAAAATAATTTATTCTCTTTCGAATAATCCAGATTTACCGCCAGATTTCTTTATCAATTTTATATCTGAAATATAAGCTGACCTATCTATAGCCTTACACATATCATAAATAGTCACACATGCAATAGATACTCCATTAAATGCTTCAATCTCAACTCCTGTTTTCCATTCAGCCCTTGTAGTGCATGTAACTTTTAGCCCAGGCAAATTATCCTCAAATTCTATTTCAACTTTTATCTCAGAAAGCGGTATTGTATGGCACAAAGGAATTAATGTGGGAGTAGATTTTGCTGCTGTTATTCCTGCTGTTCTAGCAAGAGTTATTATATCTCCTTTATCCAGATCTCCTTGTTTAATTATTTCTAATGTTTCCTTTTGCATCACAACAAAACCTTGGACAACAGCTAATCTCTCAGATATTTCTTTTTCAGAAACATCAACCATCTTGAGCTTTCCGGAATCATCGATATGAGTTAGGTTATTTGGGGTTACTTTTTTTTTAGAATCTACAGCTTTTACAGCCAGTTCGTCTGCAAGATCATTATATTTATCACCAGAATGGCCCTTAACCCAATTCCATTTAATATTTCTACCTCTAACTAAATTATCTAATTTTGACCATAAGTCATGGTTAGCATTTCTTTTCCAATTTTTTGTCAGAGTATTGATTACATAGGTGCTATCAGAAAAAATTCTTATTTCCTCATCAGGATTTGAATTTTCTAATCCTTCAATTACAGCTTGAATTTCCATACGATTATTTGTCGTATCCTCTTGAAATCCAGAGAAATAACTTTCCTCACCATTTTCTTTTATTATGACAGCTCCCCATCCACCTAATCCTGGATTTCCAGAGCACGCCCCATCTGTATAAATTGTTATCATCTAAATAAAATAAATTAACTGTCTTTATAAATGTTCATGATGTCTTTCATCAATGAAATGCCTTCATCAAAAGGTCTTTGAAAAGAATTTCTTCCTACTATTGAACCAAAACCTCCGCCGGTAGATATATCTTTTATTTCTTTCATTATTTCATCGGTTCCTTTTGCAGGTCCACCCGAAAAAATTACTATTCTTTTTCCATTAAAAGAAGATTTTATACAATGAGCAATTCTATGAGGCAATGTAGAAATTGGAATATTATTTTTCTCATATACAGCTTTCATTTCATCATTACTTATATAATCACTAGGAGGTTTTATCTTTATAATGTTTGCCCCCATTTGGGCCGCTATATGAGCAGCATATGCAATTACATCTATAGCAGTCTCATCTTCTTTTTTTAATGCTCCTCCTCTTGGATAACTCCATACTACTACTGCTAAACCTTTTGATTTAGCTTCTCTAGTTATCTCTCTTAATTCACTATACATTTGAGGCGAAGAATTTGATCCTGGGTATATGGAAAAACCAACAGCTACACAACCTATTCTTACAGCATCATCAACAGTTGAAGTCATAGTTTGTGTTGGGTCACCTGAATATAATGAATCAGAATTATTTAACTTAAGTATCAATGGGATTTTATCAAAATATTTTTTAGCACCATGCTCTAAAAAACCAAGAGGCGCAGCATAAGCATTACACCCCGCTTCAATCCCAAATTTAAAATGATATTCTGGGTCATATCCTTCAGGATTAGGCGCAAAAGATTTTGCTGGACCATGCTCAAAGCCTTGGTCTACAGGCAATATCACTAACTTGCCAGTGCCAGACAAATAACCTGACATCAATAATCTTTCAATGTTTTCTAGGGTGCCCGAGTTTTCATGCTGATACCAAGAAAGTATTTCATTAACTCTGTCTGTTGCTTTCATCCATCACCTCTTACTAGATGCATTATTCAGAAATATAGTTTAACTTTAATATATAAGACAAATTGTGCCCAAGACAAGGAATGAGAAATATAAACCTAGAGAGTTATCTTAAATCTGAATTAAAAGATAACAATGAAGAGAGCGATGAACTTATAAGTATAATCAACTCAATTGCAGATGCTACAAAACTTATTGCAATGGATACAAGAGTAACTGGATTAAAACAAATCAGAGGTTCATTAGAAGAAATTAATGTACAAGGTGAACAAGTACAAATATTAGATCAGATTTCTAACAATAAGTTAGTTGATATCTTGTCAAAAAATTCATCATGTGCTGGATATGCAAGCGAAGAATTAAAAGATCCAAAAATATTTAATTCAAGTGCTAGATTCATGGTAGTAGCAGATCCTTTAGATGGATCAAGCAATATTAGCGTTAATATGCCTATAGGGACAATTTTTGGAATCATCAGAAATACAGATTATGGGAAATCTAGTTTTATTAAATCAGGTAGATATTACATAAGTGCTGGATATTCCCTTTATGGGCCTTCAGACATATTTATAGTATGTGTAAATAATAAAGTTGCAGAATTTACACTAGACCCCAAAAAAGATGACTATTTTTTATCAAGATCAGAAATTAAAGTTCCAGAAAAAGGATCAATCTACTCAGTAAATGAAGGAAATTTCAGTCTTTGGGACGCTAAAATTAAGAAATGGTTACTTAATACTAAGAATCCTAGCGGAACCTCAACAAAAAATAAAAAATTAAGATATGTCGGATCTCTAGTTGCTGATGCTCATAGAACCCTAATTAATGGAGGCATATTTGTTTACCCTTCAGATAAGAATAATCAGAATGGAAAGCTTAGACTAATGTATGAGGCAAACCCATTCGCACTTATTTTTACATCAGCTGGAGGTAGCGCTGTTGATCTTGAAAAAGAGATACTAGATATAGAGCCAAACAATTTCCATCAAAGAACTTCTCTAATAATAGGCTCAAAATCTGAAGTTAATAATTTCCTAGAACACATGGCTACAGGGACTAAAAAAATCAAGGAAAATACCGAAATAACTCCAATTTTTAAATGGACTTCAAATTCCATAGCAAATCTTAGGAAGTCACTAAATCTTTCTAGAACTAAATTTGGAAATAGAGTAGGGGTATCAAGGGCAACGATCTTAAGATGGGAGAAAGGCATAGTTACGCCTAACTATGTTAATAAAAAGGCTCTAGATAATGCCTTTCTGTCAGTTAAAAATGACCTGATTGATAATCCAATGGAGGATTAACCTCCTAACTGAAACATTTCGATCTTATCTTTAACTTCTCCTTTTCCTAAAGACCTATCTAGTGAATATTGATCATCACGAATTAACCAGTTCTCTGATATCAAATTTAAAATATCCTCATCTGTTGCTTTGCTCCTCAAATATTTCTTTAAATCTAATCCTTTATTTGAGAAAAGGCAGGTCACAAATTTACCATCAGCAGTAATTCTAGATCTTGTGCACGACATACAAAAAGGATTAGAGACTGATGAAATAAATCCTAACTCTCCATCTCCATCATCAAATTTGTACCTATCTGCAACTTCAGATGAATAATTCTTATTGATTGGGTGAATTGAATATTTCTCAGAAATTATGTTTATAATTTCCTTTGAATCAACAACGGATTTTCTGTTCCAAGAATTCAATGTTCCAACATCCATATATTCTATAAACCTCAAAATATGTCCTTCTTGCTTACAGTAATCAACTAAATCAATTACTCCCTTATCATTAACTCCCTTTTTGATTACCGTATTAATTTTTATATTTTTAAATCCAGCATCTTTAGCACTGCCTATTCCTGTTAAAACATCCTTTATATCAAACTTTTTCCCGCTCATTTTTTGAAAGATATCGTTATCCAGAGAATCTAGGCTAACTGTTAATCTTCTTAGTCCAGAATCAAATAAAATATGTGCAAATTTATTAAGAAGATACCCATTAGTCGTCATTGCTAAATCAATATTATTATCTAAGCTTGAAATTGATGATATTAATTTTTCAATATTCTTTCTTACTAAAGGCTCGCCTCCAGTAAGCCTCACCTTATTTATGCCAAGGTTAATAAATATTTTAGTCAGCCTAATTATCTCTTCAAAAGACAATACCTGATCTCTTTTTAAAAACTCATAAGCTTCTCCGTAAAGTTCCTCAGGCATGCAGTATCTGCACCTAAAATTGCACCTATCAGTTACAGAAATTCTTAAGTCAGTTAACTTCCTATTTAATTTATCTTGCATCTAATAATTCTTTAATTAATTTTCTAGTTGCTAATCCTCTATGGCTAATTTTATCCTTAACTTCAGGCTCCAAACTAGCCATTGAGACATTGTACCCCAATGGTTTAAAAATTGGATCATAGCCAAAACCTTTTGACCCATAGATATCATCTAAGATTATTCCTTCTGAATATCCTATAAATTCGTACACAGAATCCATTTTAATATCTACGACTTTTATGCAACATACAAATCTTGCTTTTCGGTTTTCAGGTGAAATGTCTTTCATTTTTTTTAATACAAGATTATTCCTATCCATACTATTTAAACCTTCGCCTCCATATCTTGCAGATAATACACCTGGATCCCCATTCAAAGCTTCTATTTCAATTCCAGAATCTTCTGCAAGTAGAAGATTTTTATTGGAATTATCGTGCGGCTTATTTTTTTTTATGATCTTTAAATAATAATCCAACTTAATTTGCGCATTTTCAGAAAAGTTAACTCCGGTTTCTTCAGGCTCTAAAGTAATTCCATAATCAAATACACTAGATAAATTAACAGGACAATTTAAAAAAATTCTTCTGAATTCCTCTATTTTTCCTTTATTGTGAGTTGCTAAAATTATATTCATATATCAGTTATTCTAAATACTACTGTAATAAAGGTCATATTTTCGTTGCTTTCAAGCTAGAATAATGCTATATTTTTCCTAGCAAACGTCTACTAAAGTTTGCATAGTAGAACGAAATTAAGGCTAAATGAAGAGTTCATATAAATTTATGATAACTAAGAGATTGCTTAAATATTTTTCACTTTCTTCCTTATTATTCCTTTTTATATCAAGTTGTAGTCCTCATCACCCACAAAGCACGTTTACAAATGCTGGTCCAGTAGCTCAAGCACAATCAGAACTCTTCTATTTAATGTTCTGGATAGCCGGAATCATTTTTGTGGTTGTTCAGGGTGCATTAATTTTTGCTTTATTAAATTTTAGGAGGAAAGAGAACCCTATTCCTGGAAGTGATTTTAAATTACCAGATATTCCCCCTAAACAGGTTCATGGCAATACAAAATTAGAAATTCTGTGGTCAATAATTCCTTTATTGATTCTTGTTGCGATTATGATTCCTACAGTTCAGGTAATCTACGAAACTTACGAGCCACCAGAAAACTCAGATCCTTTAGAAATTGTTGCTGTGGGTCACCAATGGTGGTGGGAGTTTAGGTATCCAGATGAAGGAATAGTGACAGCAAATGAGCTGAGAGTTCCAACCAATAGGCCAGTAAAAGTAACACTAGAAAGCCAAGATGTTATTCATAGTTTCTGGGTCCCTCAAGTTGCTGGTAAACAAGATACTGTGCCTGGAAATACAAACCAGATGTGGTTCCAAGTAGATAAACCCGGAAACTATTCTGGTCAATGTGCCGAATTCTGTGGAATAGCACATGCAAGAATGCGATTCAGAGTTATAGCTGAAGAAGAAGCAGATTTTAATGTTTGGCTTAATGCAATGAAAACACCTCCTAAAACTGCAACATCAGATGGGTACGGACTATTTCTTGCACATTGTAGTATGTGTCATTCTATAGATAGTTACTCGGACGGATCCTATGAAAAAGAAATAACCGTACAAGATGCAAGATGGGCAGATTGGTATGATAACCAAGAAGAATCTGCAAGAGTATCTGCTCCTAACCTAACACATTTAGGCATTAGAACTATGCTTGCTGCAGGCGAAAAAGATATGACTCGAGAAAATTTAATTGCCTGGATAAAAAATCCTTCGGATATAAAACAAGGTACAAGAATGCAATCAGTTGCAAATGTTTACAAAGGGGGCGCAGCTAATCTGAAAGAGCATGAAGTGGAGGCTATTGCTGATTATCTTCTTTCTCAGATACCTGATGGATGGGGGTCTATTGCTGCTTCTACTGAAAGCTTAGAAGAAGCAGAAGCAATGGTTTGGAATACGCCTGAAGAGCATGGAGAATACCTATTTGGTAACCAGGGATGTTCTGGCTGTCACTCACTGAATGAGGATGAAGTAATTGTTGGTCCAAGTATGTATGGATTGATTGATCGGTCTGCATCAAACACAGAAGGCTTATCTGCAGAAGAATATGTATATCAATCAATAACATATCCAAATGAGTATATTGTTGATGGATATGCGGCTAACGTAATGCCTCAAATATTTGTAAACTTGAGCGAAGAAGAGTTAAATGCCCTTGTTTCGTACTTAAAAACAATAAAGTAAATGATAGAATGTATTATAGGAGAACAATTTAAATGACAACAATTTCATATCCAACTTTTATAAGAAGGCCAAATGAATATGTATCAGGAATATGGGGATGGCTTACAACTGTTGACCATAAAAGAATTGGCACTATGTATGGAATCACTGCTTTTATATGGTTTCTAATTGCTGGAATAGAAGCATTATTAATTAGAATACAATTAGCTCAACCAGAGATGTCATTTGTAACTCCTGAAGTTTATAACCAGCTCTTTACGATGCATGGAACCACAATGGTTTTTCTTGTTGTAATGCCTTTGAGTGCGGCATTTTTTAATTGGCTAGTTCCGTTACAGATCGGTGCAAGAGATGTTGCTTTTCCAAGATTAAATGCGTTTAGTTTTTGGGCATTTCTTTTTGGAGGTATACTTCTAAATTTTTCCTGGTTAGTTGGCGAAGCTCCAAATGCAGGCTGGTTTGCATATGCACCAAACACTGGAGTCAAATTTAACCCTTCCAATGGTGTAACTTTTTGGGTAATAGGGCTGCAGGTTTTAGGTATAGCATCTTTAGCTGCAGGTTTTAATTTCTTTACCACTATTATTAATATGAGAGCACCGGGAATGACTTGGTTCAAACTGCCTGTCTTTATATGGATGACAGCTGTAGTAAACGTTTTGATAATTCTAGCTTTTCCTGTTATCACTGTAGCTCTAATTCAGCTTCAATTTGATAGGCTTTATGGGACAGGCTTTTTTAATCCTGCGATGGGTGGTGATCCTGTTATGTGGCAACATTTGTTTTGGTTATTTGGTCATCCAGAAGTATACATATTGATACTTCCAGCAATGGGAATTGTATCTGAGGTTCTTCCCACTTTTTCTAGAAAACCTATCTATGGATACCCTTTTATAATATTTTCAGGAATTGGAATTGGATTCTTAGGTTGGTTCGTATGGAGTCATCATATGTTTACTGTTGGATTAGGTCCTGCTGCAAATGCGGCATTCAGTATTTCCACAATGCTAATAGCTGTTCCTACCGGCGTAAAAATATTTAACTGGATTGGCACATTATGGGGAGGGTCAATTAAAGTAAATACAGCATTATTATTTTCTGTCTCATTCATAGGTATGTTCGTGATTGGAGGGTTAAGTGGAGTAACTCACGCATCATCTCCTTCTGATGCTCAACAACAAGATACATATTATGTAGTAGCACACTTCCACTATGTCTTATTTGGCGGAGCTTTGTTTGGATTATGGTCAGGAATTTATTATTGGTGGCCAAAATTTACTGGTAGATTTTTAAATGAAAAATTAGGGTACTGGCACCTTGGAATTGTACTTTTAGGTATTAATTTAACATTTTTTCCAATGCACTGGTTAGGTTTGGACGGCATGCCAAGAAGAGTGGCTACTTATCCAGAGGGGATGGGATGGGATGTATCTAACCTAGTTTCAACAATGGGAAGTTTATTGTTGGGGGTCGGAGTTCTAATTTTTATTTATAATGTAATCTATTCGAACCTAAGAATGCCTAAGAATGCTAGCAATGATCCTTGGGATGGAAGAACACTAGAGTGGTCTATACCTTCTCCTCCACCTCATTATAATTTTGATGTTATACCGGAAGTTAAATATAGAGATGATTTCTGGTACAAGAAATATCCAGAATTAGTAGATAATGCTCATGGCGGAGGATCAGATTATGAGGATCAAGAAAATCATGAAGTTGGTCATGCAGATATCCATATGCCTGATCCATCCTATTATCCATTGTTTCTAGGATTAGGGTTGACGGTAATGGTTGGAGGACTTATTCCATTTGCAGGACACTGGGTTGTATGTGCAATAGGTTTGATAATTTTTATCTGGTCTTTTTTAGGCTGGAGTTATGAGCCAGTGAATGAGTAGGAGGTACAATGTCTAATATTTCAGCAACAGAAGATCACTACACAAGCACAGGAGTTGATAACAGAAAATTAATGATGTGGATCTTTTTAGGTTCAGATTGCCTATTTTTTGGATCCTTTATTTCTACATATTTGGTTTACAGGAACAGAAGCTTAGTAGGGCCGTATCCAAATGAAATACTTGATATTCCAATTACTACTGTTAGTACATTCGTTTTACTTATGAGTTCACTAGCTATGGTTATGGGGCTAAGTTATGTACAACAAGGAAGGCAAGTGCTTGGTAGATACTGGACTCTGGCTACAGCGTTACTAGGTATGGTGTTCTTAGGTTTTCAGGTTTTTGAATTTACTCACTTTGCCCACGTTGGATTAACACCTAGAACCAACATCTTCGGTAGCACTTTTTTTACAATGACAGGATTTCATGGAGCTCACGTAACCTTTGGAGTTATTTGGTTATTAATATTTGCCTTTTCCAGATTGGCTAGCTCTTTTAGACAGAAAATGCTTATTTTCGCCTCTTTCTTAAGCGTGATAATTACAATGGCAGGAATTATGATGACAGAAACTTTAGATGTTATTCCGCATATGCCATTTTCTCTTGCAATAACAGTTACTATAATTGGAATTCTAGGCACTATAGGATCATTATATTTATTAAGAGTGCCTGATACTGAACCAGAAAAAGTATCTAAAGAAGAAGAGAATTTGGAGCTGGCAGGATTATATTGGCACTTTGTTGATATAGTGTGGATCGTTATATTTACTGTTGTTTATCTAGTATCTGCGAAAGATGGAGCGCCATTATTATGAAGATAGTAATTGATTTAGGAAAAATGAAAGACTCTTTAGTTAGTATGTATAATGGCTTCCTAGGTCACGACACTAAAGGATATTTTAGAGTACCAGACACACCACAAGATTTGCCTAACCCAGAAAATGATACTCCATGGGTCGGATCAATAAAGTATTCCATAGAAAAATTTAATAAAATTACAAGAAAAGATGGGCACGGAACACCTATTTTCTATGTGTGGGTTGGGTTTATTCTGGGAGTCATAACTTTAATTGAATTTGTGATTTTTTATGTAGAAAGTTTAGGGGTTCTTATGATCCCTATATTGTTAATTCTTTCATTACTTAAATTTGTGATGGTGGTTGGATTTTTTATGCACCTTAGGTTTGATAATAAAGTATTTACCTTTATGTTTGGCTCAGGATTTGTTTTAGCAACAGTAATATCTATTGTTCTGTTAATATTACTTGCGATTAAGCCTTAGAGTTAATAAAAAAGCCGCTCTTCTCTAATATACCTAATACTCCAGTGTCAGAAATATTTTTATAAGGCAACTTATAATGATCAAGCCAAACCGCTGATAAGTCACTTTGGATCTGATGCATTCCTGTTTTTGAATTCTTTCTTATAAGTAATGTTCTGATAATAGATTCAGAAAGACTAAGCTCAGGTGTTATAAATTCATAAGGAACTTTCTTAAATTTTGAGCACTTGGAAAGAAGTTGATCTAAACTTTCACCATCTTTTATTTTTATTCCGGCTGATTTTAGCTTCTCTGATATAAGGAATTCTGAAGAAAAGCCTTGTCTTTCTAATTTTTTAAAATCAATACTATAAACTTTTTCTTTGTTATTGCTGCTCTTCGCCATACTAACCTCTTAATAATATTACTTCTAACTCGTTTCCTGATTTAACTACTTTACAGTCCTCAGGACAAATTGCAAGCCCATCCGCAAAAACTAAAGAACTAAGTATATTTGAGTTCTGATTATTATAAATTTGTGCAATAAATTCATTATCTCTCTCAAGTATTTTAACTCTTGTGTACATCCTTCTTCCGTCATAATTAACAATGTCTTCTGTTACTCTAGCCTTAATTTTTCTTCTCATAATTTCTTGGAAGCCCTTCATCTTTAAAATTATCGGCCTTACAAATAATTCAAAACATACATATGCGCTAACAGGATTTCCTGGCAAGCCTATTTGAAAAACATTACCTCCTTCTAAATTTAAACTTCCAAAAGCTAAAGGTTTTCCAGGTTTCATATTAATGCCCCAGAAATTAATTTCTCCTTTTTCTAATAAAACATCTTTTATTAAATCAAAATCTCCTTTAGAGACTCCTCCAATAGAAATAATAAGATCGCTCGTCCTGCAAGATAAAATTGCTGATTCAATATCTTCTTTTCTATCACCTACTATATTTAATAAATTTACTGCGCCGCCCGCCTCTTTAATTGCTGAAGAAATAATAAAAGAATTTGAGTCGTATATTTGTCCGGGCTTTCTATCATCTCCAGGCATAACTACTTCGTTACCTGTAGATATAACTGAAATAACAGGCTTTCTAATAACAGACGCGTTACTGATACCAAATGAAGCTATAACTCCTAAGACAGGAGGAGTCAGCAAAGCTCCTGCCCTTAACACCAAGGAATCTTTTTTATAATCTAAACCTGCTTTTCTTATATTATCTCCCAAATTAACAGGGGCATTTATAGTTACTTTCTTTGGATAATCTAGTCCTCTCATAGGCCCACTATCGGTATTTTCAAAAGGAATTACACTGTCAGCTCCTTTAGGTATTTCTCCTCCAGTCATTATCCTAATTGCTTGGCCTGTATTTAAAAAAATTTCTGACTTGTTTTCTGCTCCTACCCTTCCAATAACCTCCAATTCAGTTATTTTTTTATCAATAATATCTTCATGTTTAACTGCAAAACCATCCATTGCGGAATTATCTTTTTCAGGTAAGTCAAAAGGCGCCACTATATCTTTGCTTAGAACAAAATTTTGAGAATCAATTAAAGGCATATCAATAGAATCTAGTTTAGAAAAATTTGAGAAAATTATTTCTTGAGCCTTTTTTACCTCTAGAAGTTTAGAAGGTGATTTTTCAGATTTCATATTAAGATCTTATCTGGAAATCTATTTTATTTTTTAGAGAATTCAATATGTTTTTCTCACATTGATCAATTTCATCACCTGATAATGTTTTTTCAAATGAGCCATAAGTTGTTCTTACCGTAACAGACTTGGTTTCTAGTCCTATAGATTCATCCTCATAAACATCTATTACTTGAGACTCTAAAACTAGAGGATTTTCATTAAATGTTTCAATTATTAAATTAACGGTTACATTATTACTTATATCAAAGCTGATATCTCTATTGGATACTGGATATTTACTTATAGGTGCAAATTTAATTTCACTCTTTGGAATAAATTTTGAGAAAAGCTTTTCTATATCTATTTCTATTAGAATTAATTTTTGATTTTTGATTTCAAAATTATTTAGAATTGACTTAGATAATTCTCCTAAGACACCCAGCTCATTTTTATCAACAATAATTTTAAAGCTTTTTTCTTGATTAAAAATAGGATCATTTATTGGAGAAATCTCATAATCTATTCTCAACTCTTTAAATAAACTCCCAATAAATCCTATGGCATCATATATATCTACCTCTCTTTCAGGCTCCCAAAGAGTCTTTTCTAACCTTCCTATAATTCCACATGTAAGCAGTTTTTTTTGAATTGGCAATTCATCATTCTTAGATCTAACAAAAGAGGTTCCTAGCTCAAATAATCTAATATTCTCTGAAGAATTCCTAATATTCAAATTCAACGATTTTATTAATCCTGATTTTAAAGTCGGCTTCATGTACTCAACTTCTCTAGACATAGGATTTAAAATTTTTATCATTTCAGAATCCTTGATTGAGGGGCATACAGATTTAATATTCTCATAGGAATCTGCAGAATAATTAATTACTTCATTGAAACCTATAGAGACCAATATATCTTTCAGGTCTTCATAAAAATCTAATATTGGGTTTTCATTAAATTCAGGTATAACACCAGATAACGGTTTAGCTGGAATAGACTCATATCCTTCTATTCTGGCAACCTCTTCAATTAAATCTGCGGGAATATTTAGATCTGGCCTCCAATATGGAGAACTTACAGTCCATCTATCGTCATCTTTATTGCTTTTATCTTTTTTATAGGAAAATCCAAGACGATTAAATATGCCTTCAATATCCAACTTGGAGTCTATTCCTAAAACTGAGTTAATTCTGCTTTTAGATATTACGAGATTAGTATTATCCTTCCATGGACCCCCCTCATCCTCTACTTTAGATGATACTTTTCCGCCACAAATTTCCAGAATTAAATCTATCGCTCTATAAAATGCCACTTCACAGAGCTCAGGCTTTAAATTCTTCTCAAATCTTATAGTGGCTTGGCTTTTTAAATCTAATTTGGATGCAGTATTTCTATTATTACCACCTTCAAAACATGCAGATTCTAATACAATTGAGGTTGTTGATTCAGATATTCCAGATTCCATCCCTCCTTTTATTCCTGCCACTGCCATTGGTGATTCAGAATCTGCAATAACTAGCATTGTTGAGTCCAAATTTCTATTAATACCTTCAAGGGTTACTAATGTTTCATTTTTTTTCGCCCTTCTAACTTCAATTTTGCCATTTTTTACCTTTTTATAATCAAAGGCATGCAATGGTTGTCCAAGCTCAAACATAACGTAATTTGTTATATCAACTATATTATTAATAGGATTTTCACCAATTGAAATAAGGGCATTCTTTAACCAACTTGGAGACTCTTCGATTTTAACATTACTTATAACAGTCCCCATATATCTTGAGCAAAGATCAGAATCAATAATCTTAACATTTAGATTATCGCTTAATTCCTTACTCCCTTTAATTTTATTTATCTCAATATTTTCTTTTAAGAGGTTTCCAGTTAACGCAGCAATCTCTCTTGCGATTCCATACATCCCAAGGCAATCTGGTCTATTTGGAGTTAACTCTAAGTCTATTATTATGTCGTTATAAATCTCTTTCAAATCTTGACCAACCTTAAGATCACTGTTCAGATCCATTATTCCATCGTGATCATCCCCAAGGCCTAACTCTAATGCAGAACAGATCATTCCATTTGATACTTCACCTCTAATTTTAGTTTTATTTAATGTTTCCATCTGATTAGTTTTAGGACTATGAAGCTTAGAGCCTACAGGAGCAAAGGCAATTTTTTGTTTTTCATACAAATTATTTGCTCCACAGACTACCTTGATCTGATTTCCTCTGTCATTTACTAAAACTAAATTCAATCTATCTGCGTTAGGATGCTTAGATACTTCTAGGACCTCTCCCACCACTATTCCTTCCCAATTTCCTTGTTTCTGAACTGAGTCAACTTCGGTTCCAGCTAAAGTAAGTTTATGAAGAAGATCATCAATATTATCCAGATCTATATCAACATATTTTTTTAACCAATTTATAGGTGCCTTCATAAAATTCCTTCTCTAAAACTGATTTAAAAATCTAAGATCGTTTGAATAAAATAATCGAATATCATCTATATCATGCTTTATCATCGCTATTCTTTCAGGCCCCATTCCAAAGGCAAATCCAGATATATCAGGATCTGTGTATCCAGCTTTTTCAAAAACTTTTGGATGAACCATTCCGGCTCCAAGAATTTCCAGCCATTTGCCTTCCCAAAATATTGACATATCCACGCCGGGCTCTACAAAAGGAAAATAATCACATCTAAACCTAATTTTTGTATCACTACCGAACATTTTCTTTGCAAATTCGTAAAGAGTTCCTTTTAAATCAGCAAAAGTAAGATTCTTATCTACTGCCAAGGCTTCAACTTGATAGAAATGCCATTCATGGGTAGAGTCTGTAGCTTCATATCTATAACATTTGCCTGGAACTATAACTCTTATGGGTGGGTCTTGGCTCTCCATTATCCTTGCTTGCACAGGCGAAGTATGTGTCCGCAACAGCATCTTTTCGCCATTGCTATTCACTTTTTCATCAATCCACATTGTGTCCCACATATCTCGAGCAGGATGGTCTTCGGGTATATTTAACATATCAAAGTTATACTTATCCCATTCTATTTCTGGGCCTTCGGCTATTTGAAATCCTAATGATGAAAAAGCTTTTTTTATTTCTCTCAAAGTTTGGGTTACGGGATGAAGTTTTCCAATTTTCCCTTCTCTTCCTGGTAAAAAGTGGTCTAACTTGGAATTTTGGTCCTTTTTACCTGATCCTAGGCCTTCTAAATGGTCATTATACATAGCCTCAAGTTCCATTCTTAATTTATTCCCCAGCATTCCTACTTCCTTTTTAACAGATGCATCAAGATTTTTAATGTCTTTTAAAATTGAGGATAATTCTGACTTTCTTCCTAGAAATTTTATCTTCCATTCCTCCAATTCGGGGCCAGAATTACATGATTTTAAACCTAAATTAGCTTGGTTTTGTAATTTTTTTAACTTTTCTAACAATTAATTGCTTAACCTTCCTATAATTCCTGATTTAGCTTAATTTATTAAAAAATTAGGAACTGTATATAAACTTAAGTTGAATTTTATCTATTATAGTTGAACTATCAAGTTTATTTAAGTACAATCTTTATATTAAATTAGATGTAATTTTTATTACTCTAGTATCAAATTAGGAGGCTTCAATGAAGTTAACAGCTTATAGCGTTAAATTAAAGAAGGTTGTAGAAATCGCAAATCCAAAGATAGTTACAATGAAGAACGGAAGAAAAGCAGTTCAAGGTGTAGCTGCAGAGGATCCATCTTCAAAAGTATTTAGAATACTAAGCGACAAGGATGTTGCAGAGGTTGAAAAGCAGATAAGTTAATTAAACTATTTATTACCTTACAATAGAAGCGACTCACTGTTAAAGTGAGTCGCTTTATTGTTTAATATGTAATTATGGAAAAAGTTCAACTAGGAAATACGGGCTTAAATGTTAGTAGGCTAGGGATAGGTTTATCAGAAATTGGATCAAGTGATGAATCTGTTGCAAAAGAAGTGCTGGTTAATGCGTTTGATTCTGGAATAAATTTTTTTGATACTGCGTCTTGCTACAACAGAAGTGAAGAATTTTTCGGAAAAGTAATGTCTTCTAACAGAGATGAATTAATTTTAGCTTCAAAATGTGGTCATGCTTCAAAATTTGATCCCAATTTAAAAGATTGGAGCTACGAAGGAGTTAAATTAAGCATCGAAAGAAGTTTAAAGTTATTAAAAACTGACAGATTAGATTTAATTCAAATTCATTCCTGCACTCTCAAAGAATTAAATGAAGGTGAGACTTTCAAGGCTATGAGTGAAGCCAAAGAAGAAGGAAAGATATTGCATTTAGGTTTTAGTGGAGATAACGAAGCTGCAATATGGGCTGCGAAAAGCGGTCTATTCGAAACAATTCAGACAAGTTTTAATTTGGTGGAACAAAAGGCTAGGTATGAGCTACTTGGGATCATAAAAAAGAATAATATTGGTCTTATAGCTAAAAGGCCTATAGCTAATGGCGCGTGGAGAGCATTGGAAAATCCACATGTTCATTCTGCCCCTTCAAATTATGCTGAAGAATATTATAAAAGGGCTCAAATTATTGGCACACAAGGTAGATTAGAGGATGAACCAGAAGACAGAATATTAACATCTATGGGTTTTGTATTTAGCTTCAGTGAAGTAAACGTAGGAATAATTGGAACTCAAAACCCCAATCATTTGAAAAATAATGTCGAGGCATTTAATAATTCTCTGCCTATAAGTAGTAAAACAGTCACTGAACTTTGTGAAAGATACGATAATCTAGGTAAGGACTGGGAACAGAGAACGTAATGTCTAGCAAGAAAAGGATACTAACAGGAATTAGACCAACGGGAGCATTGCATCTAGGTCATTACGCTGGAGCCTTAGAAACTTGGCTAGAATTTCAAGATTCGTACGAATCATTTTTTTTAATAGCTGACTATCAAGCTCTTGGAGATAATTTTGATGATATTGGTAAAATAACCGATTCAGTTAAACAAGTAACAATTGATTGGCTCTCTGTTGGATTAGACCCATCAAAAAGTAATTTTGTAATACAAAGTTACGTTCCAGAACATGCAGAATTAACTATGTTATTGAGTTTTGTAACTCCTCTAGGAATGTTAGAAAGAAATCCAACTTTGAAAGGTGAGTTAGATCAACTATCTGTTGAAAAGAGAACAGTAGGATTTTTTAATTACCCAATGAGCCAAGTTGCAGATATTCTTTTGCCTAGAGCAGACCTTGTTCCAGTCGGAGAAGACCAAGCTCCGCATATTGAAATGACAAGAGAAGTTGTAAGGAAATTTAATAGAATTTTTGAACCAATTTTTAAAGAACCTGATATTAAAATTGGAAGAGTTCCTAGATTAAAAGGGGTAGATGGAAATAACAAGATGAGTAAATCTAAAGGGAATGTTATTGAGCTAAGATTTTCAGAAGATCAAGTAAATAAAGCTGTCATGTCAATGTATACAGATCCAAAAAGATTGAAAGCTACGGATCCTGGAACAGTAGAAGGGAATCCCCTATTTCAATATCATGATGCATTCAATCCAGATAAAGAAAAAGTGGAAGATTTTAAGAAAAGATATAGAGAAGGTACTGTAGGAGATGTAGAAGTAAAAAAAGATCTCGCTGAATCTTTAAATAATTTTCTTGGCCCTATAAGAGAAAAAAGGGAATATTATGAAAATAATCCTAAAGAAGTTGAAGATGCCTTGCTATCTGGAACAAACAATGCAAGAGAAATAGCCAGTGAGACAATGAAGATGGTTAGATCAGCGATGAAGATAGATTCATATACAACAAAATGGTAGATAAAAATTCTGCTTCTCCAAATTTTAATAATTTCAAGAGCCTGTCAAACTCTTATAACTATATTCCCGTATTTATTAAAATTAATAAAGGAGAGTTTTCTCCAGTATCTGTTTATAAAAACCTAAAAAATAAATCAAACTCCTTTCTACTTGAATCAGTAGAAGGAAATAAAGATTTCGCGAGATACAGCTTTATAGGAATAAGCCCCAAAGAAATTATAAAGACAGGAAGCAAAGAGAAAATTTCAAATATCGACCCACTTAAGATCCTTGAAAAAAGCATGAGCAATATAAAAAGGGCTGAGCTAACTGACCTGCCTCAATTTAATGGAGGTGCAGTAGGCTTTCTATCATACGAATCAGTGAGTTATTTTGAACCAAGTGTAAAAAAAATTGAAGATTCTTTAACCTACTTTCCTGAAAGTATTTTTCTCATAGGGAGCTCTTTAATTATCTTTGATCACGAAGAGGAAAGTATTTTTGTTGTGAGTAATGCGGATTTAAGAGAGGAAGCTGACTTAGAAGAAAAATACAATTCTTGCTTAGAAGAAATAGAGAAAATAATTCCTCAAATAATTGAATCAAGTATTGGCGATGAAAAAACTAGTGATAAAAAAAATGAACTAGAGATAGAGCACATAACACCAAAAGAAAAATTTATGGAATCAGTAGAAAATACTAAAAAATTAATTTATGAAGGGGAAATGATTCAGGCAGTTCTGTCACAAAAACTCAAAGTC
>Ga0208408_1000813_pt1 | contig 19108 bp, 14 predicted proteins | sample ETNtaG_4_FD_185776 | JGI IMG/M metagenome (GOLD analysis project Ga0208408, IMG submission 185776) | Marine microbial and viral communities from oxygen minimum zone, Eastern Pacific Ocean - ETNP201406SV67 (SPAdes) (version 2) | ecosystem: Environmental > Aquatic > Marine > Oceanic ... | reverse complement strand
CATCAAATCCCCTAAATTCACAACAAACGAATCAGGAACCGACGGAACATCTACCCACTCCCCCGACGAATCCTTAATCTGTAAACCAGACTCACCATCATGATGCAAAATCGTAAGCGTGCCCCAATCTGAGTGCTCTCCTCTTCTGAGTTGCCCTGTTGAGAGTTCTGATTCAATTTTGGGGTAATAGTTCATTGTCAGGTTTGTTATGTGGTTTTGAATTTTGTCTTCAAACCAATCTTTTTCCAATCCAAGAGCTAAAGCAGAGAGTTGCATTAGATGATTTGTTAAATTTTCCATAGCGGCGTAGTAACTCTCGAGAGATTCTTTGAATCCGGGGAGATTCTGAGGCCAGATATTTGGTGCAAAGAACGCTTCTCGTCCTTCCTTCAAACCACACTTTTTTGCAACTACAGGATCATCGAAACGATTTAGTGAGAAAATTTCGCAAACGTCAGGTGGTGTTTCAACATCTCGTGAGAGTGAGAGCGCAGATTTTTCCACTGGTGTGTAGCCGCGAAAAACACCCGGTGGAGGTTTGCTTAGAGTTTTAGTTTCATACGGTTGAGCGAAAAACTTTCTGGCTTGGTTTTCTACTTCATTTATTTGGTCTTTTGAAACGCCATGATTACTGACTACTAAGAATCCATTACTCTCAAAAGAGTTTCTAAGGGCCTCTACTGCCTCTTCTTCAGAATCAGCCTCATACGAGCGTCCTAAATTAAGGACATGTATTTGAGAAAGGGAATCTTCAGGCATCCCTACCTAACTTACTTCAAGAATCTCGGGTTTAACTCGTATCACTCTGTTCCAAAGTTTCATGATTAACCTCTTTTCTATAAAAATCTTGTCGGTTCTGCATTCTTAAAAGAAGACGTATAAATCGTCAATCCCTAAGACTCTTAGCCGATTCGGCTTGGATTGTCGGGATTTCCTATGACAGAGTTCTACCGACGTTAGAAAAGAACGCAAATGGCTATTGAACAGATACAGGTATATAGGTTTCCGCTTCCCGCTCAGACAACTTATAACATGTCTAGTTCGACTGTGTCTCTACCTCAATCAACAATTGTTGAACTCATTGATACTTCCGGAATGAAGGGATACGGAGAAGCCTGTCTTGCGACCTCTGAAGCACAGTCTGCCTCGAACGACGACGTGCTGGCAGCTATGAGTTTTCTTGCGCCGTCAATTATTGGGTTAGATCCAACAAACTTTTCAAATGTAAACGATGCTATGGATACTTCTAAACACGCTTTACCCGAGGCAAAATCAGCATTAGATGTCGCTTGCTGGGACTTAACAGGTAAGAAAACCAACAAAAGCGTTGTTGAGTTACTTGGAGGAACTCAGAGAGACGCAACCATCACCTATCACGTAATTGGTATTACTTCACCAGAAGATGCCACTGAAGATGCAGTGCGATTACAAGAATCTGGTATCACAAGAATTCAACTTAAAGCTGGTGGACGGCCAATAGAAGAAGATATCGCGTGTATTCACGCTGTCGCCAGTGTGCTTCGAGAAGAGACGAATTTAGATGTTGACACTAATCGGGGGTGGACCCTATCTGAAGCTCTAAAAGTTTCAGAAGCATGCTCTTCGATCTCCATGTCAATGGAACAACCCTGCGCTACAGAAGAAGAGTTACGACACCTCAAGCCTTTAATTTCTCATCCACTGATTATTGATGAAAGTGCTACCGATTCAAAGACGATCGCTAAGTTGATAGACGATGAGATAGCAGATGGATTTGGTATGAAAATCACGAGAGTTGGTGGGTTAACCCCCATGAAAACTATCCGCGATTTATGTGTCAGAAAAAATATCCCAATGAGTTCTGATGACGCATGGGGTGGGGACATTATTGCTGCTGCCGGTGTTGCCCTCGCTGCGACAATGCCTAGCAATTTGAATCGTGGCGCCTGGTTAGCTCACCCCTACCATCAAGCTCACTACGACTTGGCCAACGGTCCGCGTATACAAAACGGGCAGGTCGCTTTGCCGAAAGGTGGACCCGGTTTAGGGCTACTCATAACAGACGGCTTTTTTGGTAAACCTGAAGCTATTTACCAATAACGGACTTTATTTACGCTTCTTCTTGTGTTTGTTTGATCTTTTTTAGATTTCGGGCACGTTCGCCTGCATCTAATACTGTTTTCCGAAGGCGGATTATTTTTGGCGTCACTTCTACACATTCGTCGATGGCTATATATTCAAGGGCTTGCTCTAATGAGAGTTTCCGTGGTGGGGTGAGACGTATTGTGTCATCTGAAGCCGCTGCCCGCACGTTAGTCTGCTTCTTTTCTTTGCAAATGTTGACGTCCATGTCTTCAGCCCTTGGGTTCTCACCGACGATCATTCCTGCATACACCTCGTCGTTCGGGGAGACAAACAATGTTGTGCGTTCTTGAAGATTTGTGATCGCATGACCGGTGACTGAACCTAGTCGGTCTGCTACTACGCTTCCAGATTGCCTCATTCGAATCTCCCCTACCCATGGTTCCCATCCGCGAAACACATGGCTAAGTATTCCGGTTCCGCGAGTTTCAGTGAGGAACTCTGTTCTTAAACCAATGAGTGCACGTGAAGTTACGGTGTAGTCAAGTTTCACCCATCCAGTCCCGGAATTTTTCATTTCGAGCATTTGAGCGCGTCTTTCACCAAGAAGTTGTGTTGCTGCACCCACATGTTCTTCTGGAACTTCAATGGTCAGATCTTCAACAGGTTCATGCGACTTTCCGTCAATTTCCTTAATTAACACTGAGGGTTTACTGACAGTCAACTCAAACCCTTCGCGGCGCATGGTTTCGACCAGAACGGCGAGCTGCAGCTCTCCTCGTCCTTGTACTTCCCACATGTCTGAGCGTTCCGTTGGCAGTACACGAATGGAAACATTTCCGATTAATTCTTGGTCAAGTCGTGTTTTAATTTGACGTGCGGTCAATTTTGTTCCGTGCGCTCCTGCCACAGGGGAAGTATTTGCCCCTATTGACATTGAAAGTGTTGGCTCGTCTACCGAAATAATGGGCAAGGGTTGAGGGTCTTCTACGCTTGTGAGCGTTTCACCGATAGTTACTTCAGGTATGCCAGAAATGTAGGCGATTTCTCCTGCTTCTACTTCTGCGGCCTCAACTTGTGAGAGACCCTCAGTTAGCGTGATTGTTCCAACTTTTGCCTGCTCAATAGAACCATCAATTTTACACCAAGCGACTGAAGAGTTTTGTTTTAGAACTCCGTTAATGACACGACATACAGCGAGTCGACCTAAATAGGGAGAGGCATCCAGATTCGTTACATGCACTTGGAGCGGCATGTCAGAATCATACGAAGGAGGCGGAACACTCTCTATCACTGTTTCAAAGAACGGAATGAGGTCGTTTCCATCCATATCGGGAGTCAATGCGGCAATTCCAGCTCGAGCGTCTGTATAGATTATTGGGAAATTTATCTGATCTTCAGACGCATCTAAATCCAGGAACAGTTCATAAACCTCATCGATTACTTCTTTAATTCGTGCATCCGGCCGATCTATCTTGTTGATTACCAAAACAATTGACAGATCTGCTTGTAATGCTTTGCGTAACACAAAGCGTGTCTGCGGTCTTGGTCCCTCAGCTGCATCCACGAGGAGAAGGACGCCGTCAACCATTGTTAACGCTCTTTCTACCTCTCCGCCGAAATCTGCGTGTCCTGGAGTGTCAACGATGTTTATCTTGACGTCCCCATATTTAATCGCAGTATTTTTAGCCAAGATAGTTATGCCTTTTTCTCGCTCTAGATCCATGGAGTCCATTACACGATCAGCCACCTCTTCATTTGAACGGAAAACTCCAGAAGTTTTCAAAAGAGCATCAATAAGAGTTGTTTTACCGTGGTCAACGTGCGCGATGACAGCGATATTTCTGAGGTTGGGTTTATTAGGCACTTCTTAACGATACGCGTTATTAGAGCATTAGTAGGGCAATGTGACAAATAACTTCTACTGGAAATACTGTAGGTGTTTAGTTGGTGTCGGAGGGGGGACTTGAACCCCCACGCCCTAATCGGGCACAAGGTCCTTAACCTTGCGCGTCTGCCAATTCCGCCACTCCGACGTGACTTTACTTAGTGATTACTCAAACTATCGTTTACTAATTCCTTTTAGAACTGTAAAGAGAGCGCCACAGTGGTAAATACAAATACTAAAGCTGTGACAATGGTAATTCTGTCAAGGTTTTGTTCGACCACTGTTGAGCCGGCAGTTTGTGCACCAACACCTCCACCGAACATGTCAGAAAGGCCTCCGCCTTTACCGCTATGCAGAAGAACTAAAAAGATCAGACCAAGGCCTGAAACGGCTTGAAGAATTGCTGTTAAAACGAACATAGTGGTATAAAGACTACCGTCCGATTAGAGATCAACCGACTAAACGATAATTTACAATACGAGCAAATTCATCAGGATCTAAAGCAGCTCCACCCACAAGAGCACCATCAATGTCTGACTGTCTCATCAAATCTGGACAGTTTCCCGATTTGACTGAACCGCCATATTGAATACGGACACTCTCAGAAGCTTGTCCCCATTTCGCTTTAATCGTTTCACGAATCAAACCACAAACAGATTGAGCATCTTCTGGCGTAGCTGTTTTTCCAGTTCCGATAGCCCAAATAGGTTCATAAGCAATAACGAGTCTCCCCACCGCTTCACTTTTTAAGTTCGCTAATCCGGACGTGATTTGTCCTGTTACCTTTTCTTCTGTTTTCCCAGCTTCTTTTTCCTCTAACGTTTCGCCACAACAAACGATCGGAGTCATATTTGCTTTAAGTACCGCTTTAACCTTTTTATTAACGTCCGCGTCAGTTTCACCGAAAAGTTCTCTTCTCTCAGAATGTCCAACGATCACAAACGAAACATTCAACTTCTCCAACATCGTGGCAGCAACCTCACCAGTGAATGCACCCTTTTCTTCCCAATGACAATTTTGCGCCCCAAGAAATATCGGCATGTGATCTGATTCTAAAACCGTCTGTATGGACCGAAGGTCAGTGAATGGCGGATGAACGGACACATCAACCTTTTCATAATCCTGTGGATTAAGTATGTATGAGAGTTTTTGAACCATTTGTATCGCTTCAAAATGATTATGATGCATCTTCCAATTTCCACTTATGAGTGGTTTTCTTTCTGTCGACATACTTTCTCCTCTTAAACCCTTTAACTATCCCTTAGAGCCGCTAATCCCGGCAAGTCACCTTTTTCGATCAACTCCAAAGTAGCCCCTCCGCCAGTGGAGACATGATTCATCTCTCCATCAACACCAAATAGTTTCGCCGCCGCTGCACTATCTCCGCCTCCTACAACAGTGAAACCGCGACACTCTGCTACCGCTTCTGCAATCGTCCGCGTACCTGCAGAGAATCGGGAATCTTCAAATACTCCCATCGGCCCATTCCAAAGAACTGTTCGAGCTTCCGAGATAATGTCACAAAATTCAACTGCTGTTCCTGGACCTATATCTAAACCCATCCACCCTTCAGGAATTGACGTCCCCATTTGGCGAACCTCTCCCCCTGCTGAAGGGTCACCGATAACGCCTTCTGGGCTTAGTGCGGTCACATCCAAAGGAAGTCTTATTGAGTCATACGTTGCAAGGAGTTCCCTGCACTTCTCGATCATGTTTTCTTCAAGCAGCGAAGCGCCTACTGAATTTCCTTTTGCAGCAAGAAATGTGAAGCACATTCCCCCACCAACGATCAATTCGTCCACCACGTCAAGCAGGGCTTCTATTACTCCCAACTTGTCACTTACTTTGGATCCGCCCATTATTCCCACAACAGGTCTCTTAGGGTTTTCGCGCAAACTGTTTAGAACGTGAACTTCTTTTTCTAGTAAACGTCCAGCGGCTGAAGGTAAGAATGCGGGGGGTCCTACTATTGAAGCGTGTGAGCGATGCGATGCTCCGAACGCATCGTTCACATAAATGTCTTGACCTGCAATGAGTTCTGACACAAATTCTGATGAGTTATCAGTTTCCCCTGGGTTAAATCGAAGGTTTTCCAGTAACTGAACTTCAGGGAGTAGTTCCTGTAAGCGTTTCCTAACTGGGTCAAGCGTAAATTCAGGCGAAGGTTTCCCTTTTGGCCTACCTAAATGAGAACAAGCAGTAACCGTGGCCCCCGCTTCTACTAGGTATCGGAGAGTCGGTAACGCTGATTTGATGCGAAGATCATCAGTTATCACTCCACCCTCTAGTGGAACATTGAAATCGCACCGAACTAAAACCCTTTTGCCTTCTAAATTGCCTAGGTCTTCCAGCGTGGGGATGTTCATGGTGTTCTTTTAGTTTTACTTACTTTTCTTTTTTGTACGGCGAGTTCCCACAATTTTTGTTAAATCAACCATGCGAGTTGAGTAACCCATTTCATTGTCATACCAACCACACACTTTCACCATTTTCCCGGTTGCCATGGTTAAGCCTGCATCTATTGTGCATGAAGCAGCCCGACCTACGATGTCTGCAGAAACAAGCGGATCTTCGCTGTAGTCAAGAACTTTAGACAACGGCCCTTTTCGAGCAGCTTCTGCGTAAGCCGCGTTTATTTGTTCTGCTGTCGCTTCTTTCTTTAACGTCCCAACAAAATCCGTAATAGAGCCATCGGGTATAGGCACTCGTAAAGAAATGCCGTCAAGCTTTCCTTTCATCTTGGGCATGACTAGAGAGGTGGCACGTGCTGCCCCAGTTGAGGTCGGAACAATATTGACAGCCGCCGCTCGGGCTCTACGCAAATCACTATGTGGTCCATCAACCAGACTTTGGTCACCGGTGTATGCGTGCGTAGTCGTCATGAAGCCTTGCTCTACTCCAAATTTGTCATCTAGAACTTTGATCATTGGAACAAAACAGTTAGTCGTACAAGAAGCGTTTGAGATCACATGATGCTTACTTGGGTCGTAGTCATCATCGTTCACTCCGACAACAAAAGTTGCGTCGCAGTCTCCTGAGGGTGCTGAAATTATAACTTTTCGAGCTCCCCCTTCGAGATGCAGGCCGGCCTGATCTCTCGCGGTAAAAAACCCGGTGGATTCAACCACTACATCCACCCCTAAGTCTCCCCAAGGTAAGTCACCTGGGTTTCTTTCAGAGAGGACTTTTATCTTTTTACCGTCTATGACAATGCTGTCTCGCGTAGTGCGGATTTTTGCATCAAGTGGTCCATGAACAGAGTCGTTAGCGAGCAGAAATGCCATGGTGTCGATGGCTCCTAAGTCGTTTACTGCTACAAACTCAAAGTCAGCTCCACTTTTCATTGCCGCTCTGAAGAAGTTTCTTCCGATTCGGCCAAAGCCATTAATACCTACTCGAACAGTCATGAATATCTTTCCTCCTGCAACTTAATGTTGTCAGTATTTGTTATTTCCTTGATATCCGCTTAAGAAAGGATAAACACCCGTCAAATTGGAGATATGTGTCACACTAAATGTGTATCACTGCTTGATGTCACGGTGGGTGATGAGTGGGTCAAATCCTGATTCAATCAGGTGCTCTCGAACCATTTCAGTGATAGCTACAGAACGATGCTGGCCACCAGTACATCCAAAGGCCAGAGAGAAGAAAGAATGGCCACCAGCAGCAAACACCGGAAGAAGAAGATCCAGCATTTCTTTCAGTTGTTTTAAGAAGGGCTCAGCCATGGGTTGACCCTCCACATGCTCTCTAACAGCGTCGTCAAGACCGCTAAGTGGTCGTAGCGATTCTTCCCAATGTGGATTCGGTAAAAATCTGCAATCAAACACCATTGAGGCGTCTCGAGGGGCGCCATATTTGAAACCAAAAGAGGTAAGCGAAACTCGCATAGGCCGGTCGTGAACTTCTCCAAAAATTCCTTCAACCTTTTCTCTGAGTTCATGAACATTCAAATCAGAGGTATCTATCACTATGTTCGCTTCGCTTCGTACAGGTTCTAACGCTGTTCTTTCTGAACTGATTGCTTCTTCCAGCCCTCTTTCGCCTCCAAACGGATGTGGCCTCCTCGTACTTTCATATCGGTGCAGAAGAGTTTCGGTAGAACAGTCAAGAAAAACCAGTTGGAGATTCTCTTGTTTTGACCGTAAATCTTCTAACGCTGTGAGTGTCTCACCTTCGTAGGAATCGAATCGAAGAGTGAATGCCACTCGTTCCCAAGGTGTTTCAGGGGCGCCCGCCAAATCCGCTAATTTACTTATGAGATCCGCTGGAACACGATCAATAACAAACCAGCCCAGATCTTCTAGGTTCTTAGCGAATTCAGAACGTCCAGCTCCTGAAAGCCCGGTAACGACAAGAACGTTGCTCATAATCAAATGTTAGACCGGATTGGCCTCATTGCGCGACGCGTTCAGCTTCAATTAGTAAAAGACGCGGAATTAATGCTGCATCACCAAATTGTGCGGCACGTTTAAGGAACCCTTCTGGTGGGGAAGGTTCATGCATTGACTTAATTATCAGACCCGCGTCACTTAAAGCATTTACATATCTGCTTAAGGGACGGTGAACAAAAGGGAGAAAGACGCCGTTATCTACCTCTTCCATTTCCATAACTTCTGTTAAATAAGGGCCTATTCTCCAGTATTTTTCCGGAGGGTCAAGAATTTGATCATCTATCCATCCACTACCTGGTGTCTGCACAAGTGGATGATTTAAGAAGAAAAGAAACTTCGCATTTGGTTTTAGAATTCGAGCAATTTCTCCAATCGCAGAATCCATCGCCTCGATATGTTCGAAAACTAAACAAGCAACTGCAGCATCAAAAGACGATTCATCAAAGGGAAGTTGCTCAGATTTTCCACGAAGATAACTAGGGCCTCCTCCCCTCTTGTTCGCTTCAACTATTTGGTTGCATGTCGGGTCTATTCCGATGACCGTTTCTGCTCCTGATTCGAAAAGGGTTCGACTTATCTGTCCTTCCCCGGTTCCAACATCAAGAATTTTTTTATACCCGACGAGTAGATCTTTCGCCAATGGAATAATTTGTTCCTCGTACTCTTCATCTGCGCCCTCTGTGAAACCGTCTTGCCACCACTTGGCATGCTGCTCCCAAGAGTTTTCTGTTCTCTCTCTAGTCACTGATACAGCGTGACAGGTTTCTAGGCAAGACGACCATTCTCACTTCGCTCATCTGACTTACTCTATAACATTTCGGACTATTTCTAAGGAAGTGAAAACGGTCCTTCTATTTCTGAGCGTGTCCACGTGTTTCATGAGTGTGGCTGTCTGCGTGGCTATTCGTTTGTAGGAAGCCATACGGGGACTCCTCGAACGAATACTCCGTAGGTAAGTCTCTTTTCTTTGGCGTTAATGTTATTGGCATCAATTATGTACATATCGTTTGAGTCAATGCCGATGTCAAAAGCACCCATTACAGTTAGTCGGTTTCCATCAGGTGACCAGGCGAGAGACAAGTTACGCAGGGAACTATCCTCAATGTCGAGACTGAGGATACTACTCTCCAAGTTTTCACCGTTAGCGTCCATCACGAAGAGAGAAAGACTAATAGGTTGATCAACGCCGGGAAAGTGTGTGCGTGCAAAAAAAGCAATCCGGGTCTCATCATCGGACCAACGGGCACCAAAGGGACTTAGATCAGTATCTATTTCTACAAGTTCTTGGTAATTTCCTTCAAGGTCCACTGAAAACACTTTGTTATATAAATCGCTGCCCGACGTTGCTAAGGTTTTATTGTTGGTCACGAGAAGCCGTGTTCCATCTGAGGACCAATCTGGTAGATCAATAAATCCCCAATCAAGGGTAAGCACATCGATGGTTTTAACAGGGGAACCATTATGGCTAACAACTTTGTAGCACCAACCCCAATTACCATCTGCCGAGCAGGTGGCAGGATAAAGAAGTTCATTTTTTGTAGAAGACCAAGTCCACAACTGCGTATATGAGCTATCAGGAGCGGTCCCATCGCCAATCTGAGTTAATTGGGTTCCGTCAAGCTTGACCGTGAAAAGCAAAGACCCAGACTTGGAAGATACAACTTCTCCACTGACGACAGGGGGGTCACTCGAGTATCTTTCAAAAGCAAGATAATTCCCATCATGCGACCAAGATATTTTATCAAAAGATGTATATTCCCATGATTCAAAATGAGTTAACTGAGTTGAATTACTACCATCAAGGTCCATCACATGTACTTGCTGAGAACTTATAAAAGCCACTTGTGTGTGATCGGGCGACAATACGGGATTATAAAAATCTGGGTACACATCTGTTGGGTACACATCTGTATTCAACACAAACAATTGTGAAGAGGGGCCAGTTTCAGAATCAACAACTAAAACAGAGTGAGAACCAAAATACTTTTGTTCACTTGCAATGAATAAAATATTATAGTCGTCGTAACTAGGTGCCATGGTTGTTGTTGGTGCTACAGAAGTTGTTGTTGGCGCTACAGAAGTAGTTGGTGCTACAGAAGTTGTTGTTGGCGCTACAGAAGTAGTTGGTGCTACAGAAGTTGTTGTTGGCGCTACAGAAGTTGTTGGTGCCGTGGTTGTTGTTGGCGCTGATGAGTTGCTCCCACATGAAGCTGCAAACAAAGTTACGGCAAGGAGCAAAGAAATTTTCTGCATGATCAAGTATCTCACAAATGCTTAATGCAAGAAAGTGAAGCAGTTTTTAGAAATGATTCACTATTCCGAAAGAAGTGAATTACGTCGTCATATTTCTAGGTGAAATGCGTGTCTTAACGCCTAGCAATCCTTACTATGCGTACATGGTTGCTTTACTTGCGATAATTAGCGCTACTTTATTCGGAGCGGGAGACTTTTTAGGTGGGTTAGCTTCACGTAGAACCAGAATTTTTTCTGTTATAGCGATAGCTCACTTAATCGGGTTAGTTTTCATTCTTCTTATTGCCCCGTTCATGGCAGAAGAGTTTCTTTTGGCCGATTTCTTTCGTGGTGCAATTGCAGGCATTTTGGGGCTTATAGGTATTGCCTTCATCTTTCACGCATTACAACGCGGTCCTATGACAGTAGTTGCTCCTATTACTTCTATAGCTTCTGCTGTAATTCCAGTCATTTGGGGAACCGCTTACGGAGAAAACCTCTCCTCTGTTCATATTATTGGGATCTGTATAGGCATGATTAGCATTCTCTTAGTTTCACAAGCACGAAGCGAAATCGCCGAACCTAAAAAAAATAGGGCTCTCCCTCCGTGGCTGATAACAGAATCTCTACTATCGGGCCTCTGTTTTGCCGGTTTCTACATTGTCATTGATGGAACCTCTGGCTCGTCTGAACCATGGCCACTCGTAGCTGCTCGCTTAACAAGTGTCTGTTGCTTACTTGTTATAGGTACTTTTAGTAGTAGAACATTTCGTGTTGATTCTTCTGTTCTTCCCTTAGTTCTCTGGTCAGGTATTCTCGACAGTTTTGCGAACCTCACATTCCTCATGGCAACAAACCGAGGAATGTTGAGCATTGTTTCAGTTCTGACTTCGCTCTATCCAGCCACAACAGTCATTTTGGCTAAGTGGGTACTCAAGGAACATCTAACCAGAATCCAAATTTTCGGACTACTTGGAGCAGTAACGGCTACAGTTCTTATCGCTGGCGGCTAACTGGAGTATGAATTTTTTCATATAACGAATCAGCAACTGAGTCGGGAAGCCATGAAACATTTTTCAAATCTTCTTTCGAGGCTCTTTGGATTGCTTTTACGCCACCTAATTCTTTAATGAGACGTTTCCTTCTCTCCACCCCAAATCCTTGAACACCATCAAGCACAGATCCTGTCATTCTCTTTGAACGCAATTTTCGATGATATTCCACTGCGAATCTATGAGATTCGTCTCGCACTCTTTGCAATAGATACAAAGCTTCTGAAGTACGTGGAAGTAAAATTGGTTGATGTTTTTCTGGGAGAAAAACTTCTTCTAAACGCTTCGCGAGTGCTGCTACTGGGATTCTCTCTTTTAGACCTAATTCTTCTACAACCCGAATAGCCACCCCTAGTTGACCACGCCCTCCATCAACGAGAAGTAATTGAGGCGGATAAGCAAACTTAGTAGACCGTTCTTCAGGTGAAGCGTTTTCTTCTTCAAGAAATGATTTGAGGCGCCGTCTCAGGACTTCTTCCATAGCTGCGTAATCATCATTGCCCTGCACTTCTTTAATTTTGAAACGGCGATAAGCACTTGGATTTGGGATTCCGTCTTCAAGTACCACCATTGATCCAACATAATCTGTTCCTTGTAAATGGCTCATGTCATAACATTCAATTCTTAGCGGTGCATTCGGCAAGTTAAGTGCCATCTGTAATTCATTTAATGCCTTAGATCGACTATTGTGATCGTTGGCGCGTTTCATGCGATGTCGTAAAAATTCTTCTTCAGCATTTAGAGAAACTGTTTTCAATAATTTCTTTTTGCCGCCGCGTTCAGGAACATGAAACTGAACTTTTCCAGGCCTTTCAGATCCCAACCACTCACTCAAAAGTTCTACTTCTGCCGGCATTTTTTCTACAAGTATCCTTCGAGGTATTCCGTAAGTTAGGTCGTTTCGGTAATGAGAGGCAATTATCTCATTGAGTAGCTCTGCAGTGTTGAGCTCCTCTACTCGATCCATTATTGAACCTTTTCGCCCGACTACTTTTCCATGGCGCACATAGAAGACTTGCACTGCAACTTGTAACTCGTCTCCACTGAAAACAACTACATCAAATTGCTCTTCTTCTTTCCCAACTATTTGTTGTTTAGCAGCTACTTGGCGAACACTTTTTAATTGGTCTCGGAATCGCGCTGCCGTTTCGTATTCTAAATTTTTTGATGCAGTAAACATTTGTAAATCAAGGCGTTGTTCGATTTCTTTCGTATCTCCACCTACGACTCGCATAAGGTCATTCATAACTGTTTCATATTCGCTTTTTGTTATCTCATTAATGCATGGTCCACAGCATTTCTCTATATGAAACAAAAGACATGGTTTTTCAATTCGTTGATGTTCCCGTAATTTCGAATCACTGCAGGTGCGTATTGGAAATGAGCGTATTAGTAAGTCAAGAGTGTCTCGAATGGCCCCGGCTTGTGCGTAAGGCCCAAAATATCGAGAACCTTTTCTTCGACGTTCACGAACTACTGCTGCTCGAGGCCATTCTTGATCTAAGGAGATAGCCAGATACGGGTAACTTTTGTCATCTTTGAGGTCGATGTTGAATCGTGGTCTGTGTTGTTTAATCAGGTTAAATTCGAGAAGAAGCGACTCTAATTCATTACTGACTTGGATCCATTCCACTTGCTCTGCTTCTTCAAGCATCTGATTTGTGCGCGGCGATACATGAGGTTTTTTACCAAAGTAACTGTTGATTCTGTGACGAAGATTTTTAGCTTTCCCCACATATAAGACTTGACCATTTTTATCTAGAAATTGGTAAGAGCCGGGAGTTTCTGGGATTGATCCTGATTCGGGGCGTTCAATCATTACTAGGACAGCATCTCTTGTAGAAACTTTCCGGTATAACTCTTAGACATTTTCGCTAGATCTTCCGGTGTGCCGATTCCCACGATCTCTCCCCCACCCACTCCTCCTTCGGGGCCTAGATCAATTACCCAGTCAGCTGTTTTAACTACATCTAGATTGTGTTCAATCACTATGACTGTGTTTCCTTGATCAACTAGGCGACTTAAAACTCCGAGTAGTTTGCGGACATCTTCGAAATGGAGCCCCGTCGTTGGTTCATCCAAAATATAAACTGTGTGCCCTGTTGATCTCTTTGCTAACTCACTCGCTAATTTGACTCTTTGCGCTTCTCCCCCTGAAAGAGTTGGTGCTGGTTGCCCTAAGCGGATATATCCGAGACCTACATCCACCAGAGTCTGCATATGTCGGACGATCGTTGGCTGCTTACTGAAGAAAGTTAAGGCCTCTTCGCAAGAAAGGTCCAACACATCTGCAATTGTTAACCCTTTAAATTCAATGTCTAAAGTGTCGCGGTTGTAGCGTTTACCTCTACAAATTTCACACGGAACGTAAACATCTGGCAAGAAATGCATTTCAATTTTCAATGTCCCATCGCCAGAACATGCCTCACATCTTCCACCTTTAACATTAAAACTGAAACGCCCAGGTTGGTAACCGCGAATTCTTGATTCTTCTGTTTGCGCGAAAAGTTTGCGAATATGATCAAAAACACTGGTGTAAGTTGCCGCATTCGATCTTGGAGTGCGTCCAATTGGAGCTTGATCAATATTTATGACCTTGTCTATTTCTTCAACTCCCTCTAATGCTGTGTGAAGGCCGGGAGGCACTTTTGATTTATAGACTTTTTGCATTAAAGACTTGTGAAGAATCTCATTAACCAAAGTGGATTTACCGGAACCAGATACTCCAGTTACGGCGATAAAACAACCAAGTGGGAAATCAACTTCTATTTCTTTGAGGTTGTTTTCACGAGCTCCGCGAACAGTTATTGCTGAACCGTTTGGCCCGCGACGTGTGTCGGGAACTACAATTTCTTTTTTTCCTGAAAGATACTGACCAGTTAGTGACTTTCTTGACTTGAGAAGCCCTTCAACTTTCCCTTCATAAACAACAGCTCCTCCATGTTCCCCTGCTCCCGGTCCTATATCAACAACATGATCGGCTGCACGTATAGTTTCTTCATCGTGCTCTACTACAACCACCGTGTTTCCAAGATCTCGTAAGCGCAGAAGTGTTTCTATCAGCCGCTGGTTGTCTCGTTGATGTAAACCAATTGATGGTTCATCTAGGACATAAAGAACTCCGACGAGTCCACTTCCTATTTGAGAAGCGAGACGAATACGTTGCGCTTCACCACCGGCGAGAGTAGCTGCTGATCTTGATAGCGAGAGGTAGTCAAGACCCACATCCATTAGGAATCCCAGTCGGCTGTTGACTTCTTTCAGTATTGGCTCTGCAACTATTAGATCTCGATCTGAAAGTTTGAGACCTTTTAGAATCTTGCTTGCTTCTCCGATCGGCAAAGAACAAATATCATGAATATTTTTTCCACTTACCTGAACAGCAAGTGATACGGGGTTCAAGCGTGCCCCGCTACACTCTGGGCAGGGAACTTGACGCATGTAACCTTCAATTTGGTCTCTTTGCCTGTCAGTTTCGGCGTCGCGATGACGACGACGAAGATACGGCATCACTCCTTCAAAATGAGCTGAGTAAACACGGTTTCGTCCAAATCGATTCTTATAACGGACTTCTACTCTGTCTTTTATCCCACCGTCTAATAAAAGTTTCTGTGTTTTAACAGGTAATTTTTTCCATGGTTTATCAAAATCGATTCCTTGGTTTTCTGCCACCGCTTCTATCAATCTCGAAAAATAGCGATTACGACCACTTGACCACGGAGCAATTGTTCCTTCAGCGAGACTAAGGTCAGGATTTGGAACTACGAGGTCCTTGTCAACTTCAAATACAGATCCTAAACCGTCACAATAATCACAGGCCCCGTATGGGCTGTTGAACGAGAAATTTCTTGGAGCTAACTCTTCAAAGGATTTTCCATCACTCGGCCGTGACAGATGCTGACTAAAAACAATTCTTTTCGTAAAATCTTCCGTTTCATCTTCTTGTTCACCGGAAGGAACTATTTCTATCTCCGCCACACCTTCTGATAAAGATAAAGCTGTTTCCATAGATTCTGTTAAACGTTGCTCAATCCCTTCTCTTATTTTGAGACGGTCTACCACTACTTCAATAGTGTGCATCTCATAACGGGCAAGATCTATTTCTTCTCCAAGGGTGTACTCATCCCCATCAACTATGGCGCGGCTAAAGCCCTGCTGCGCTAGTTCGGATAGAAGAGTGTCATACGTTCCTTTACGGCCTCGTACCACCGGGGCAAGAACTTGAAATCTTGTGCCAGGCTCCATGGATAGAATTCGGTCAACTATTTGCTGTGGAGTTTGCCTTACTAATTGTTCACCAGTTTCCGGGTCAAACGGAACACCAATTCGGGCAAACAGCAAACGAAGGTAGTCATAAACCTCCGTTATTGTCCCCACAGTCGACCGAGGGTTACGAGATGCACTTTTTTGATCAATTGAAATCGCCGGAGAAAGACCTTCGATGAAATCAACATCTGGCTTGTCCATTTGACCAAGAAACTGTCGAGCATACGATGACAATGACTCCACATAACGCCTTTGCCCTTCAGCGTAAATAGTGTCAAAAGCTAACGATGATTTTCCTGAACCAGAAATACCAGTAAAAACAACTAGCTTTTCCCGGGGCACGTCCAGATCTACATCTTGAAGATTGTGTTCTCGGGCGCCTCTAACAATTAAGCGTTCAGACATCTTAAGGATACTAACTCTGACACAGCGTATTCGTCTTAGCGGTGCTCACTTAATTCCCGAAGCTCTTTCTTGAGCTCTCGAATCTCGTCTCGTAAACGGGCCGCATATTCAAATCGCAGATCGGCAGCTGCCTCTCCCATCTCTGCTTCTAGGGTGTGCACCAAACGTTGCAAGTCTTCGTGTGGCATTTCACTCAATTCTTCTACAAGATTTGTGTTACGACGTTTTCTTCCTTTGGGCATAGGACTCTCTGCTGACGGCCGAAGCACTTCTAAAATATCCGTCACAGCTTTTCTCACTGTTTGAGGATTTATTCCATGCTCTTCGTTATAGGCCTGCTGTAATTTTCTTCGCCGCATAGTTTCTGAAATTGCTCGCTGCATAGAACCAGTAACTTGATCTGCATACATAACGACTTGGCCTTCTACATTTCGTGCAGCACGTCCAATGGTTTGTATCAAAGACGTTTCGCTACGCAGAAATCCTTCTTTATCTGCATCAAGAATTGCTACTAAAGAAACCTCAGGTAGATCCAAACCCTCACGAAGCAAGTTAATCCCTACCAGTACATCAAACTCTCCTAGCCGTAAATCTCGAAGAATTTCTATTCGCTCTAATGTGTCAATATCACTATGCAAATAGCGAACTCGAATGCCATGTTCAAGCAGATACTCAGTCAAGTCTTCGGCCATTTTCTTCGTCAATGTAGTAACTAATATTCTTTGATCATTTTTGACGCGTTCAGTGATCAAATTCTGAAGGTCATCTATTTGACCTGTGGTCGGTTTAACAAGTATCTCTGGATCCACTAACCCTGTAGGTCTAACTATCTGCTCGACAATCCGGGTGCTATTTTCTAACTCCCATGGACCTGGAGTGGCAGATAAAAAAACTACTTGCCCCACACTTTGAACAAACTCTTCGAATTGAAGCGGTCGATTATCTGCTGCTGATGGAAGACGGAATCCATGCTCTATAAGCGTTTCTTTCCTTTTTTTATCTCCTAGATACTGTCCATTTAGTTGCGGTACCGCGACATGAGATTCATCTAGAACCACAAGATAATCGTCGGGAAAATAATCAAGTAATGTGTACGGCTTCTCTCCGGGTTTGCGTCCATCAATATGGGCGCTGTAATTCTCAATGCCTTTACAGAAACCAATTTCAGTGATCATTTCCAAATCATGTTCGGTTCGCATACGAAGTCTTTGGGCTTCTAGAAGCATTTCTTCTGATTTAAAGAACGCGAGTCTTTTCTGAAGTTCTTTTTCTATACCTACAGTGGCTCGAGCTAAAACCAAACTATCTGCGGCATAGTGTGTCGCTGGGAACACCACGAGCTCGGAATGTTCTTGTATTCGTTCTCCTGTCACTGGATCAACTTCAGTGATGGATTCAATTTCGTCGCCGAAAAGAGATACACGAAAAATACTTTCTTCATAGGAGGGACGGATTTCTAATGTGTCACCTCGGACTCGAAATTTTCCGCGATCTAAAACAACATCATTTCGTTCATATCGCATCTCTATCAACATACGTAAAGTGGCTCTTTGCTCTACTTCTTCGCCTGTTCGAAGAACAAGCAAGTTACCTTCGTACATTTCAGGGTTTCCTAAGCCGTAAATGCAAGAAACTGAAGCGACTACTATTGTGTCTCGTCGAGTTAAAAGAGCAGCAGTCGCAGAGTGTCTAAGACGATCTATCTCATCATTAACTGAGGAATCTTTTTCGATAAAAGTATCTGATGAGGGTACGTAAGCTTCGGGTTGATAATAGTCATAGTAAGAAACAAAATATTCGACACGATTTTCTGGAAAAAACTCTCTCAACTCATTCGCTAATTGTGCCGCCAAAGACTTATTTGGAGCAATTACCAAGGTCGGTTTTTGGACTTCCTCTATGGTCCAAGCAATCGTTGCACTTTTACCACTGCCAGTTATCCCAAGCAGAGTTTGGAAACGCTCCCCTCCCCTAATTCCGTCTGAAAGTTCTCTAATTGCTTTTGGTTGATCCCCGGAAGGACTAAAGGGTGCATCCACACGAAACGGTGCGCTCATGTAGACAAGCCTTCTATCCAATTCCATGCTCTGTCTATTTCTTCACCTAATGAAACGAGGTCAGCATTATTGTCTATGACAAAATCTGCTTTTTCAATGCGTTCTTCACGAATGACTTGATTCGAGATTCTGTTATTCGCATCTTCCTCTGAGAAACCGCGATAAGCAACAAGGCGTCGCACTGCTTCTTCTGACATTAAGTCAACCACAATAATTCCATCTAGATCTTCGTAACCGGACTCAACAAGTAATGGAATGTCCAAAATAATTGGAGCAGTCCCAGAGGCATACTGGTCACGAAGACGTGCTATTTCCTCACGCACTAAAGGATGAACGATTTCGTTAAGAGCTAAGAGTTCATCTGTGTCTTTAAAGACGATGTCAGCAACTGCTTGCCTGTTTAATCCACCTTCAGCGGAAAGAATTTTTTCTCCCCACCGTTTAACCATTTTTTCAAAGACTGGTTTTCCTGGTTCTTGAAGTTCACGAACTATTACATCAGCATCAATTACGACAGCGCCACGATCTTTCAGCCCTGCGGAGACCGTTGATTTTCCTGAGCCTATGCCACCGGTCAGACCTATCTCAAGTGGTTCTTGAGGTAGTTCCTTCACCGTCATGGTTAATCAGGCTCCTTCCGGCTCCTCTTCAGACTCTTCTTCGTCTGTAGGTGCTTCCGCACTAACTACTTCTTCAGCAACAGGTTCTTCTTCGTCTGTAGGTGCTTCCGCACTAACTACTTCTTCAGCAACA
>Ga0208408_1000811_pt1 | contig 19115 bp, 20 predicted proteins | sample ETNtaG_4_FD_185776 | JGI IMG/M metagenome (GOLD analysis project Ga0208408, IMG submission 185776) | Marine microbial and viral communities from oxygen minimum zone, Eastern Pacific Ocean - ETNP201406SV67 (SPAdes) (version 2) | ecosystem: Environmental > Aquatic > Marine > Oceanic ... | reverse complement strand
CAACATATCTTGCTAGTGGAGCGGTAAGATCATATCGAAGGGATAACCAATTCTTTTCATCTTTAAAAGAAAATACTCCTTCGTCCGGTCTTTCTTTGTCAGGCAAAAATTTTCCAATACTATCTGTATACTCGAAGCTTGGTGTTTCGAGATATTGAAAACCGTACTTAATCATAACTTCTTTAATATTAGAAATTACAAAATCACGGATTAATAGTTCTTTTTCTTGTCTATCTACAAAACCTAAAGGTAATTCCTTAGAGGGTTTTGTTTTTTTATCTTTTACCATTTTCTGGTACAGCAGGGTGGATTCGAACCACCGACCCCTAGTTCCACAAACTAGTGCTCTAACCAACTGAGCTACTGCTGCATAACTCCTTTTTATATTAATTGTTTATAAATTTGTATTTTAAATATGTAGTGATTTAGCTAAGCAATAGCCTAGCGTGCACTCTGTGAGAGTGTGAGTGTAAGATAACAATGTTTCTTCGTCTTTGCATTGGTAGTGTTTGTAACAAATTAAAAATTTAATTCAACCCTAGATTATTGGGACAAAAACCTAAATCTTAGTCTTTGCCCCAATTAATTGATTTGCTGGTAATTAAGATTTAAGATTTCTGTAGATTTACCGCGGCAGGTCCTTTTTCTCCGTTCTCTACATCAAAAGTAAGCTCATCACCTTCGTTTAAATGTTTTAAACCAGCTGCTCTTACTGCTGAAGAATGAACGAAAACGTCCTTTTCCTTATCTTCTCTTTCAATAAAACCGTAACCTTTAGTTCCATTGAACCACTTAACTTTTCCCTTTAGACTCATTTTTTCTTCCTTAGTTATTAACTTAATGCTGATAAATCTAATGCTATTAAATTTACCAACATGGCTCTTTAATCTATTTAAAGAATAAATGTCAAGCTAATGATGGCTTTAAATAAAAAAATTTAGAAAAAATACCTATTTACTACACCAATAAATAAAAAATAGTGGCCAGTATTATTAAGGCGCCTAGGGCTACAGAAATCCCTTTCTTGTTCTCAAAGAATCTGGCCATCTTGTTAAAACTTGGCTCGATATAACCCAGACCTTGTTGTCCTGTTGTGTCAGATGATTTTTTGAAACCTCGATCTCTTCCTATTTTAAGAAATCTTGTTTTTCTCTGATCGTGTATTTGTTCGCCTGATAAATTTTCAAAATCTTTTAAATTTTTTATAATTGATTTCTTAATTTCAGAAGCTATTTTAGCAGAATCTCTATGAGCCCCTCCTAAAGGCTCCGAAATAACTTCATCAATAATTCCTAATTTTAATAATTCATCTGCGGTTAATTTCATGGCTTCGGCTGCTTCCAAAGATTTGCTAGGGTCTCTCCAAAGAATAGAGGCACATCCCTCGGGAGAGATAACGGAATAAATTGAATGTTCCAACATTATAACTTTATTTGAAGAAGCTAATGCAATTGCTCCACCTGATCCACCTTCTCCAATTATAATTGAAATGTTCGGAACCTTTAATGACATACAACATTCTATTGAGCTTGCTATAGCGGTCGCTTGACCTCTTTGCTCTGCACCTATGCCAGGATAGGCACCGGGTGTATCTATAAAAGAAACAACTGGAATTTTAAATCGATCAGCAAGCTTCATGAGTCTTATACACTTCCTATAACCCTCTGGTTTCATCATTCCAAAATTTCTTTCCAACCTAGTATTTAAACTGTCTCCTTTCTCTTGTCCTAGAATTAAGACGGACTTTCCTTCGATTAATCCAAAACCCGTAATTATTGATTTGTCGTCAGCAAAAAGCCTGTCTCCTGATAATAGTGTAAAATCCGAAAAAATTTTATTAATATAAAAATTTGCTCTTGGTCTATCTTCATGTCTAGCAACTTGAGTTTTTTGCCAACTATCTAGACTGGAATATGTCAGGGCTAACTTGTCATCGATTTCATTTTGAATTTTTTGGATCTTATCTGTATCAACCTCAGATATTCCGTCTTTATCAAATGGATTTTTTGAAGACTCAAGGTCTTCTTCAAGAGTTTTTATTTCTTTTTCAAATTCTAAATAGTTCCTCATAAATCTTTATAAGTAAGAATAATATTAGTATTCTTAATAAAATTCAAATATGTCAATAAAGTGTTGTTAAATTACTTATTATTTGCTGTATTCTCTCTTAAATGAAAAAAATTAACATTAACAATTTGCAAGTTGATGAGCGGTTGTTCAGGTTTATTAATGAAGAGGCTATTCCGGACACAAACATAAATATTGATAAATTCTGGAGCGGCTTTGACAAAACAGTGCATAATTTAGCGCCCATCAATAAAAAACTGTTAGAAAAGAGAGATGAAATTCAAAAAAAAATAGATGAGTGGCATATGTCAAGGAAAGGTGCTGCTTTTGATAAAGATGAGTATTTTAATTTTTTAAAATCAATAAATTATATTGTTGAAGAAAAAGAAGATTTCAAAATTACAACATCTGATGTGGACGAGGAGATAGCAACCATTGCTGGTCCGCAATTGGTCGTACCAGTAGATAACGCTAGATACGCATTGAATGCTACTAATGCGCGTTGGGGAAGCTTGTATGATTCGCTTTATGGAACAGATGCTATATCAAAAAACAAAAACCAAGAAAAAGCAAAAGAAGTTATAGATTATGTTAGGGATTTTTTAGATAAAATGTCCCCAATTGACCAAGGAAGCTGGAGAGATATCTCTAAACTAAAAATAGAAGAAAAAAACTTAACAATAATTATTGATAATAAAAATAGATATCTAAAAAATAAAAAACAATTTATTGGATTTAATGGAGATAAAAATAACCCAAAATCAATTTTGTTAAAAAATAATAACCTCCATATAGATATTATAATTGATCCAAACAGTTCAATTGGAAAAAATGATGTGGCGAATATAAGTGATATAATTATTGAATCGGCCATATCAACAATTGTGGACAACGAAGACTCTGTTGCTGCGGTAGATGCTGAAGATAAAATCAAATGCTATAGCAATTGGCTTGGTCTAATGAAGGGTACTTTACAGGCGGAAATCAAAAAGAATGGAAAAAAATTTACTCGAAAATTAAACCCTGACAGAAATTATACCGGAGTGGATGGATCGAAAATCATGTTGCATGGTAGATCTTTATTGCTCAATAGAAACGTAGGCCACCTCATGACAAATCCAGCAATACTTTTGAGCGATGGCTCAGAAATTCCTGAAGGGATAATGGATGCGTTTATTTCAACGCTTTGTGCAATGCATGACTTAAAAAACAAAAAAAATTCTAGAACAGGCTCTTTCTATATAGTTAAACCAAAAATGCATGGCCCAGATGAAGTTGGATTTACCAATGATCTTTTTACAAAAGTTGAAGAAATTTTGGGATTAAAAAAATATTCTATTAAAGTTGGAATAATGGATGAGGAAAGAAGAACAACTATAAACTTAAAAGAATGTATTAGAAAAGTTAAAGAAAGAGTTGTGTTCATTAATACCGGCTTTTTAGATAGAACCGGCGATGAAATGCATACCTCATTTGAAGCTGGGCCAATGATTTTTAAGGGTGAAATGAAAAAATCTACTTGGTTAAATACTTATGAAGATTGGAACGTTGATATTGGTTTATCATGCGGATTCTCTGGCAAAGCACAAATAGGAAAAGGAATGTGGGCTATGCCTGACAGAATGGCTGATATGATGCAACAAAAAATAAATCATCCTAAATCAGGTGCTAACTGCGCATGGGTACCTTCTCCAACAGCTGCAACACTTCATGCAACTCATTACCACCAATTAGATGTTTTCAAAAAACAGTCTGAGCTCAAATCTAGAAAAAGAGCCAAACTTGAAAACATATTAAAAATACCAAAAGCAGATAGGCCTAATTGGTCAGTTGATGAAATTAATAAAGAGTTAGAAAATAATGCTCAAGGAATTTTGGGGTATGTGGTCAGATGGATTGATCAAGGAGTTGGTTGTTCAAAAGTTCCTGATATAAATAATATAGGCTTAATGGAAGACAGAGCAACATTAAGAATATCATCTCAACATATGGCAAATTGGCTTCATCATGGAATTTGTAGTAAAGAGCAAGTCTTAAATGTTATGAAAAAAATGGCAAAAATCGTTGATGACCAAAACAAAGATGATCCTGCTTACGATCGATATGGACGATTATCCTATAAAAAAATGTCGGCAGATTTTGATAGCTCGATAGCTTTTCAAACTGCTTGTGATTTGGTGTTTAAAGGAAGAGAACAACCATCCGGATATACAGAGCCTTTGTTGCATAAAAGAAGATTGGAAAAAAAAGCTAATCAGTAGAAACTGGAACTCTATTTTTAAAGGCTGATACTAATGTTCCATCGTCTAATTGTTCTATTTCGCCTCCAACCGGCAAACCTTGTCCAAGTTTGGATACTTTTACTTTATCGTTTTTAATAACATCTTCAATGTAGTGAGCTGTTGTTTGGCCTTCAACAGTAGCGCTGGTAGCAATAATAACTTCTTTTAAATTATTCTTTTTAATTCTTTTAACGAGTGAATCTATTAATAGATTTTTTTGTTCATACTTTTCATCAGAATTCAGTGTGCCACCCAAGATATGAAAGTGACCTTTAAAAATATTCGCAGACTCAATTACCCACATGTCAGCTAAATTTTCAACTACACAGATCTTGTCGTGGCTGTTGGAGCTTGTCTCACATATGCATTTTTTATCTATTATTTTGAGATTTCCACAGTCATTACATCGGGCTATATTTTTATAAACATTTGCTAACAATCTCGCTAAAGGCTTAATCATATTGTCTTTATTATTAATAAGCTTCAAGATTATCCTTTTCGCAGATTTCGGACCAAGCCCTGGTAGCTTAGAAAATTGTTTGATTAGTTCTTCTATTTCTGAAATCTGATTGTCCATTTAAAAGGGCATTTTAAAATCAAGTGGTAAATTTGAAACTCCGGTAGCTTTTAAAAGCTCTTCGGAAGTTTTTTTTTTCAGCTTTTCTCTAGCATCATTGTGAGCCGCAACAATTAAATCATTTATAATTTCTTCTTTTTCACTTTTCGCTGCTGGATTAATTAAAATTGATTTCATTTCATAATCGCCTTTAAGTATAACCTTTACCAGGTTACCTCCCGCAATACCTTCTACTTCTATTTTTTTCAAATTTTCTTGTACTTCCTTCATTTGTTCTTGGATCTTTTTAGCCTTTGATATCATGTCTGAAAAATCACTCACGATCTTCTTTCACATCAGTTAGATCTGCGTCAGGAAATATATCTAAAATTTCCTTATAAAGGGAATCTTGTTTTTCTCTTTCTAAAGAATTCTTTTTTGTTTCAATCTTTTTGTCATATAATGTTTTTTGCCCCTCCTCTTTGCTAAGAGTTATAATCCATCTTTTATTGCTCCATTTAAATAAGCTCTGTGATAATTTCTTTATAAAATTTTTGTTCAGATTTTCATTAAAATTTATATCAATTTTTCCATGTTCAAATCTTACCAACTTGACATTCCTTTCAAGATCATATTTTAATTCCATATCCTTGTCTCTTTCAGCCATAGCAACCAAATCAGAAAAAGACCTGACTTCAAATTTATTCTCGTGATCAATATCGCTTTCTAAATTTTTATCTTTAAAAGCTTTTATTTGTTCTATGCTTTTTAGTTGATCTTTTGCTGGGTTTGCTAAGTTTGGATCTTTTTTTTTGTCATCAATTTTTTTTTGGGGTGCTATCGGATCACTGCTTAACGATGATGGAAAATTCCTAATAGACTCCTGCTCATCCAATCCTTTAACGTGCATTAATTGGATTAAGTACATCTCCAATGCCACTTTTTCACTAGATACCGCCCTTAAATCTTCAATAGTTTTTATAGTTAGCTGCCAAAATAAACCTGTATCTTGTGTGTTTAAATTTTTACTGGTTTCTTCTATTAATTCTAATTCGCTTTCAGAAATAAATAGGTCCTTTCCAATGGGTCCCAGATTAATTCTTCTACTAAATAGATAAATAAGTTCCAAAATATCATTTAAAAAAAATTTTGCATCCAAACCTTCGTCAAAAATTTCCTTAAACTGTTTCAAAGCACTTTTTTCATCACCCTGAAATACATGTTTTAATAAATGAATTAATTTTGATTTGTCAACTAAACCAAGCATTTTTCTAGTCTCTTTTTCATCTATAATCTTATCGGCTTTTAGACTTTGAAAAATTAGAGCTCTATCGAGTAAAGAGATAGCATCTCTAACCGATCCTTCGGATGCTCTTGCTAATAAATCTAAAGCTTGATCAGATATTTTTCCGTTTTCTATTTTAGATATTTTTTTTAGATGATCAGAAATAATCTGTAAGCTAACTCTTTTTAAATCAAATCTTTGACATCTAGATAAAACTGTTATCGGGATTTTTCTGGCTTCTGTAGTGGCCAATATAAACTTGAGTTTTGCAGGAGGTTCTTCCAATGTTTTTAACAAACCATTAAAAGCTTGTTTGGAAAGCATATGAACCTCATCTATAATAAATATTTTATATTTCGCGCTTGTGGGATTGTATTTTGAATTCTCAATCAGTTCTCTGACATCGTCGATACCGGTTTTGGATGCAGCGTCCATTTCTAGTACATCAATGTGATTTGAATTTTCGATCTCTTGACAGTGATTGCAAATATCTCCTTCGCTACACATTTGTCCTTTATCAGCGTGTTTCGAACAATTTAAAGCTTTCGCAATTAGTCGAGCCGTCGTTGTTTTTCCTACACCTCTAATACCGGTTAAAAGATATGCGTTGGGAGTTTTGTTTAATTTTATTGCGTTAGAAATAGTTTCAGCAATTACTTCCTGACCGATCAATTCCTTAAATATACGAGGCCTGTATTTTAAAGCTAAAATTTTTGATTTATTCTTGTTCATTCTTCAGGAGACCAAACAACCCGCTTTCAAAAGTCCGTGCTGCTGTTGTTACACCCTGACACATTAAACATATCGAAACCGCCTGAATGGCCTCCAAATTATTATATCAATATCAAATTGAATTCTACAAGTCTCGAATCTGGGATTTGTGGACTATTTCTTTTGTCTAAACAGAGAAGCTTCGTAAACTCCCAGAATATTCAAGCTTTGAGTATGAAAACCCAACTCTTCTAATGCTTTCTGAACTTTAGAATCTTCAATATGTCCTTCTAAATCCAAGTAAAAGTTTGTTTGTTCAAATGTGTTTTTTACAGAAAAACTTTCTAATTTTGTAAGGTTTACCTGATTTGTAGCAAAGCCCCCAAGACATTTGTAAAGCGCAGCATAAATACTTTTTACCCTGAATATACAACTGGTAATATATTTTTTACTTTTTTCATATTCTGGTTGTTTAACGCTTTTTCCCATAATCAAAAATCTAGTAACATTCCCGCTGTCATCCTCAATATTTTTTTCCAGGATCTCAAGATCGTATATTTTTGCAGAAAGCTTTGACGCAATTGCTGCTATTGATTTGTCTTTGCTTTTTGAAAGCTCTTTGGCTGAACCTGCTGTATCTGCAGAAATTATTGTTTTAAATTTATTTTTTATAATAATTTTTTGACATTGATCTATGGCTTGCGCATGACTTCGAACATATTTTATGTCGCTCAGTTTTGTACCTTTTTTTACTAAAAGATTGTGTTCAACTTTTTGAAAATGTTCAGAATAAATTTGTAATTTATATTTTGGCAATAAATAATGGATGTCTGCAACCCTTCCTGCTAAAGAATTTTCTATCGGAATAATTACTTTATAACTTTCATCATCATGTGCTGTTTTAAAAGTTTCTTCAAAAGTTGAGCACGTTTTGATAGAAGCACCGGGAAAAATCTCTTCGCAGGCCAAGTGTGAATAAGCCCCTTTCTCACCTTGAAATGCAATTTTATCTTTTGGCATTATTGCTCCATACTCTTTTTTACTTCGAGAAAGTCTTTTTCAGTATCAATCCCGAGAGGACTGGACTGTATGTGACCAACATGAATTTTCATATTATTTTCTAAAGCTCTCATCTGTTCTAAATTTCTTTCTAATTCTAGTTTACTTCTTTTTAAATTTACATACCTTATTAAAGCTTTGCTAGTAAAGCCATAAATTCCAATATGATGATAGATGAATTTATTTTTGGTTTGATCTACTACTCTTTTGAAATCTAAAGCCTCAGAAAATCCTGATTTTTCAATATTATTGTTTGTAAAAACTTTTACAACGTTTTTGTCTTCGATTTCTGATTTGTTTTTTAAAGATGAAGCCAAAGTAGCTACATCGCAAAGACCTTTATTTAAATAATCGCTAAGAAGCAAAATAGAATTATGATCAAGGTTTGGCATATCTCCTTGCAGATTAATTATTATCTTAGGTTCACTAGAGTAAAAACTCTTAAATGCTTCAAATACTCTATCTGTACCGGTTTCATGTGACTCTTTTGAAAGAAATGATTTTCCTCCATTGCTGTCGATTAATTCTGAAATTGTTTTGTCGGGTGTTGTGACTAATACTTCACCAGCCCCTGATTTAACTGCTAAATTGTAAACATGCAATATGATTTCTTTGCCTTTAATAAGTTTTAATGGCTTATTAGGAAGTCTTTTAGCCTTTAAACGAGATGGAATTATAATAACTGTGCTTGTCATAAATATTTGTGCGGCTCAAGGACGCAATGATGGTTAATTTATTTTAAGTCTTTTTTAATTAACTCATGATATATTTAATGTATTAACTACCAAATTTATGAACGGTTTTGAAATAAATAAAATTATAGCTGCAATTATTTTTACAGTTTTGGTTGTTTTTGGAATAGATAAAATCACAGATTTAATATTCCATATAGAAAAGCCCTCTGAAGCTGCTTACAAAATAGAAGCTCCAGCTGTAAAAACAGCAAGCGTAAAATCCTCTACTTCTGGGAGTTTAAATATAAAAGATTTTTTAGCATTAGGCAGCATAGAACATGGACAAAAAGTTTTTAAGAAATGTTCCGCGTGTCATGTGGTTGCAAAAGGAGGCAAAAATAAAATAGGTCCAGCTCTATACGGTGTATTAGGCAAAAAATCAGGATCTGCCTCTGGTTACAAATATTCAAAAGCACTTGCGGCCCACGGTAAAGTTTGGTCTTACGAAGAGATGAATGGATTTTTAATCAAGCCAGCAGCACACATAAAAGGAACCAAGATGGCTTTTGCAGGTTTAAAAAATGAGAAAGATAGAGCTTCGGTAATAATTTATATGAACTCTCAGAGCGATAGTCCGCTTCCAAAACCTTAGTTTATTTCATACACCATTCGATAATACTTTTTTGCGCATGAATTCTATTAAAGGCTTGCAGCCAAACGACTGACTGTTTTCCATCCATAACCTCACTTGTTACTTCTTCCTCTCTGCTTGCGGGAAGACAATGCATAAAAATTGCATCTGATTTTGCAGACTTCATGATTTTCTTATTTACCTGATATTTTTTAAGAATTTTCTTTTTTTTCTTTTTATCCCCTTTATCACTCATAGATATCCATTTGTCTGTCATAACACAGTCTGCATCTTTTGCTGCTTTATAAGGATCTTCTGTAATTAAAAGTTTACAATTATTTTTTTTAGCCGTTTCCACTATTTTTTTATCAGGTTGATATTTTTTAGGACATGCAATTCTTAATTCAAATTTAAATTTATTAGCTGCCTCAATAAAAGAATTGGCAACGTTATTTCCATCTCCAAGCCAAGCAATGGTCTTTCCCTCTATATCTCCCTTTGACTCTTCAAAAGTTAAAATGTCGGCCATAATCTGACATGGATGACTCAAGCTAGTAAGTCCATTGATGATTGGAATTTCCAAATATTTTTTAAACTCATTAATATCTTTGTGCGAGTCTGTTCTTATCATAAGAATATCTGCATACTGAGAAAGAACTTTAGCTGTATCTTTTATCGTTTCATCCCCCTTGCCATAATGAATTTCATCTTGGTTTAGTATAATGGATGATCCACCCAGTTGTTTAACTGCTAGGTCAAAAGAAATTCTTGTTCTTGTTGAAGGTTTTGCAAAAAACATAATCATAGTCTTTCCTTGAATTGGTTGATCCGCATCAGGCTGGGAGTTAGGTTTTTCTCCTCTTTCAGACTTTCTTTTTTTAGCGCCATCAATAATGGCTCTTAATTCATTATTTGACAAATCAGAGATATTTATAAAATTATTCATAGTTTAATTTATCACAAACTTTTCTTATAATTTTTATTGCAAGATCTATTTCTTGTTTTTTAACATTTAAAGGAGGCAGGATTCTGACTACATTCTCTCCTGCTCTCATTGTAAGCAATTTATTATCCTCTAATTTTTTTATAAATCTGGTTTGATCATTATAAAGCTGCAAGCCTATCAGTAAACCAATCCCTCTGACTTCCTTGATTATTTGCGGATAATCTTCCTTTATTTTGTTTAACTCAAAGATAAAATGTTTGGAAGATTTCTGCACATTTTTTAAGAAACCTTTTTTAAATATTTGATCTAACACGGCATTACCTACGCTCATAGCTAAAGGATTTCCACCAAAAGTACTTCCGTGTGATCCTGGTGTCATGGCGGATGCTACTTTTTTATTCATTAAAACCGCTCCAATTGGAAAACCACCTCCTATTCCTTTGGCAATTGGCACAATATCAGGTTTTATTTTTGCGTGTTCAAAAGCAAAAAATTTTCCCGATCTTCCTATTCCACATTGAACCTCATCTAGAATTAATAAGATTTTTTTCTTATTACAAATTTTTCTTAAATCTTTTAAACACCAATCGGGTATAACTTTAATTCCCGACTCTCCCATTGCTGTTTCGCACATTATTGCAGCTGTTTTTTTTGTAATAGCTTTTTTCAAACCTTTATGATCGCCAAAATTAAAATGATCAAATCCAGGTACTTTAGGTCCAAATCCCTCGGTCATCTTTTTTGATCCGCTAGCAAAAATTGCTGCCAAAGTTCTTCCGTGAAAAGAATTTTTGATACAAAGAATTCTGTTTTTTTGAGGTTTTCCAATTGAATAAAAGTATCTTCTTACAACCTTTATAGCGGCCTCTGTTGCTTCGACACCGCTATTTTGAAACATCACATAATCTGCAAAAGTTTTTTTTGTTAATCTTTTTGCAAGTTTTTCTCCTTCGGGAATGATAAATGCATTTGAAACATGCCAAACTTTCTTGGCCTGTTTATTCATTGCTTTGGTTAGATAAGAATTTGCGTGACCCAGAGAGTTAACTGCTATGCCTTGAACAAAATCCAAATATTTTTTACCATTAGTTGAATATAAAAAACTACCCTTGCCTCTTTTAAAGGCAATTTTTCTTCTGTTATAGTTTTTAACTAGAGCGCTCATGAATAATTAAGATTTTATTTTATACCCTTTTTTATAAAGCAAGTAGGATGCAAGCCATAGCGCAATTGCTAATCCGATTAGATAGACTGCTCCAACAAAAATTGATCCGTCCGATTTTTCTAAAAAGCTGTATCTAAATCCATCAATCATATAAAAAAATGGATTACACTTACTTACTGTTTGAAGGAATGGAGGTAAATTGTCAATTGTATAAAAAGTTCCGGATAGAAATGATAGAGGTATAATTATAAAATTTGTTACAGAGGCCATGTGATCAAATTTTTCAGCCCATAAACCCGCGATGATTCCCACGCAGCCAAGTGTAAAAGATGAAGCAAAGGTAAAGAAAATCAGGGAATAATAATTTTTAATTTCTATATCCACTAAAAAATAAAATATGCATATGGATACAATTCCAATCATAAAACTTCTAGTTGTAGAAGCTAGGGCAACTGCAGTTATAACTTCGCCAGCTGACAAAGGTGCGTACAAAATATCTACTATGCTTCCCTGTATTTTCCCTATCATGAAGGAAGATGAAGAATGAGAAAAAGATTGCTGAATTACTTGCATTGCTATTAATCCGGGAGCCAAAAAGGTTATAAAAGGGAAACCCAGCACATCAGATCTATTGCTTCCAATAGCTACCGATAAAACCAAAAGAAACAGAAGAGAAGAAATTATGGGTGACAAAAGAGTTTGAACCCACACAACTAGAAATCTAAAAACTTCTCTTTTATAAAGGGTCCAAAGCCCTATCCAATTTATTGAACTAAATCTTATTGTATTTTTTAGTTTATATTTTTTACTAATTTCAACCATACGTAGTCTTATAACTTCAAAAAATAATTTTTCTGTGAAAAACTTTTCTTTTAAACAGATTTAAAGCTATTTCATTTTAATACTACTAGATTATGTAATAGTTTAGAACATGGAAACTAAATATAGTTTCCTAAAAAATGAGTTGGACCCAAGATAAAGAGGAAAAGCTAAAGAAATTGTGGGAAAAAGGGCATACCGCAAGTCAAATTGCCGAAATTTTAGGCGATACGACAAGAAACGCTGTTATTGGAAAGGCGCATCGACTTAAGCTTGCCGCAAGAGCCCCTTCTAAAAAATCACAATCACCAAGAAGAGAGATTGTAAGCGGTGAGAACAAAGGTGAAAAACAGATAAGTAAAAAAAGTAGATTTAAATCCCTTCTTTTAGATAAAAACTTCAAGCCTGAGAATCCAAAAAAATTAGAAGAATTGGGTGATAAAAATTGTAGATGGCCTATCGGACATCCTGATGAAGAAGGGTTTTACTTTTGTGGCAGATCACCTATTGAAGGATTTTCTTATTGCAAGCTACACGTGTTGTATGCTTTCCAGCCTAAAAATCCAAAGGAAGAGCTGATTGATAAAGAAGACGACGTTCCAGCTTTCATAGAAAAGAAAGTTAAAGCTTCTAGATAATCTTTTTAATAAGAAATAATTCAAAAATACAGCTAGACAAAATTTTTTAATATTATAAACGTTAGAGTTTCACCCTATACATTCTAAAAATAGTTGAATTTTCTAGTAGATTAATTGTTCTGAAGGTTTATTCTGAAATAAATTTATGGAGCTAACATCAATCTACACAATTATCGGTTTTGGACTAGCTGGCTGGTCTGTAATTGCAAATGATTCCGTTCAAACCCTAGGTACTTTCATCGCGTCAAAGTCAAAATGGTTTAAATGGTATACTTTAGCGGGTGCTGCCTCTTTAGCTATGATTGTTACAATAAGCTATGGTTGGTGGACATATGATGGAGATATTTCTTATGGAAGATTAACAAGAATTCCTTATCTAGAGATCCAGTGGTATCACGCCTTGGCTCCTGGAATATTGTTATTACTAACAAGGGTTGGAATTCCAGTTTCAACGACTTTCTTAGTATTATCTGCTTTTGCTTCAACAGTTGTTTTGGAAAAAATGCTTGTAAAAAGTGTTGTTGGTTATGGCCTTGCTGCTGTTTTTGCTTATGTTTGTTGGATTGTTATTTCCAAGTTTATCAATGAAAAATTTGATGAAATTACCACTGGATGGAAAATTACTTTTTGGCGAAATGCCGTTTGGGTAAGCTCCGCATATCTGTGGGCGGCATGGCTTATGCATGATGTTGCAAATATTGCTGTCTACTTGCCAAGAAAACTTGATATTTCCTTGCTAATAACTGTTCTTGTTTTTTTTACAATTCTTCTTTTTTATATTTTTTACATTCATGGTGGTCCAATACAAAAAGTTGTTTTGGATAAAACGGGCACAAGGTATGCTCGGAGTGCTACAATCATCAATACAGTTTATGCTATAGTCTTGTATTACTTTAAAGAACTAAACGACCTTCCTATGTCTACTACCTGGGTATTTGTAGGCTTATTGTGTGGAAGGGAATTAGCAATCGCCACAATGAATAAAGACTATAAGTTTAAATACGTGTTTCCACTTATCGGTAAAGATTTTATTAAAATGGTTTTTGGATTAAGCGTATCAGTTGGGATTGTGTTGGCAATTCACTATATAATTATTCCTAACCAAATTGGTTTATAAATCGTCTTTTTTCTTTTTCTGAAGATCATCGTACATTTTTTTAAGATCTTCCGAGCTTAGATTTTTTCTTTTCAGCTTCTCAAGTATTTCTTCGTCTTCACTTGATTGATTTTCTTTTAACTTTGACTTTGCTTTAATGCCTCGAGAGATAGACCTGTAAGAGACTAGGATAACAAAAATAGCCAGCCCAATACCAATAAGAATAAAAAGTAAATCCATTAATTGATTATAATTGTCTGTCTAAACTTTGGCAAATTCTCCGCCTGAACGATAGCGCCATAACCACTTTTCCATTTCTTTTTCTACGTCCGTTGGTTTTATGTTTAAATCTTTAAGAGTTAAATGATTGCCTGAAACTATATTGTCTTTTTCTGATAATATTAAACACTGATCTTTTGTTAAAATTGGAGGAATTGGAAGTAAACCTAAAAGCGCACTTTGTATTTTAGCAAGAGTCATTGGCATTTCTACAACCAATCTTTTTTTTCCAATTATTCTTAAAATTAATTTCACCATATCTCCAAAATTGATTACTTGTTCTCCACCAACTTCATAAATTTTTCCTTCGTTATTTTTAGCCTCGATAGCTTTTAGAATAGTTCTTGCAACATCATTTACAAAAATAGGTTGAAATTTATAATTCATATTAACCACAGGGATAATTGGTGAGACACTCAATTTAGCAAATAAATTAGTAAAATTATCTTCGCTACCACAAACAACGCTTGGTCTAATCACAACGGTATTTTTAAAATTATTCAGAGCCTTTTCCTCTCCTAAAAATTTCGATTGTTGATATTTTGATTTAGATTCTTTGCTAGCACCAATTGCGCTTACATGAATAAATTTTTTTACATTGGCTTGTGTACATAAGTTTGCGATTGTTTCCGGCAAATCCGCATGGATCGTATTAAACTTTTGTTTTCTGTTTTCGTATAAAATTCCACAAAGATTTATAACAACATCCGAATTGTTGATGGCGTTTTTAATTTCATCAAAATTTTTTTTGCTAAAATTAATAATTTCTATAGCTCCTGCTGGCGCTTGAGTCTTCAAATAGCCTTTTGTAAAGGGATTTCGAGTCGGAATGATGCATCTAAAGTTTTTCTTGGTCAAATTTCGGACAAGATATCTTCCTATAAAACCACCACCACCAAGGATTGTTGCTATTGGGTAATTATTCATGGTATTGAAGAATAGGTATGGCAAAAATACATAAATTTCAAGGAGACATCACAAAAGAAGTAGCTAATTCACTTAAAGAATCTATTGCCATTGACACTGAAGCTACGGGTTTACAAATCCCTGAAAGAGATAAATTAAGTCTAATTCAAATCTGTGATCAAAACGGCGTTGTCTACATTATACAACCGGACCGGAAAAGTTATAAGGCTCCAAATCTTGTTTCTATTTTAGAAAATGAGAAAATTTTAAAAATTGGTCATTTTCTTAGATTTGATAAAAGTGCCTTGGAGTACTTTTTAAAATGCAAAGTAAAGAATATTTTTGATACTAAAATCGCAAGTAAGGTTGTTAGAACATATACGGACCAACACGGTCTTAAAAATTTAGTTTACGAGTTTTGCAATAAAACTTTGGACAAAAGAATTAGTAGCAGTGATTGGAACAAAGATATAAATGAGTTGAGTGATAAGCAGTTAGAATATGCTGCGAATGATGTGGTTTTTCTTCACAAAATAAAATCTGAGCTTGAAAAAATGTTAAAGAGAGAAAATCGAATGAGCTTATATAAAAATTGTATAACTTTCTTGGACACAAGAATTGCATTGGATCAGTCGGGATTTAAATTTGATATATTTGAACATTAATGCCAAAAATAAATTATATAGAAATAGCAAAAAAGTCTGCCCGCATACAAATTAGAGAATTAAAAAAAATCAATAAGGTTTTTAATAAAGATTTTATAAGAGCAGTTGAGACTATACATAAAGCCAAGGGCAAGGTTGTTTGTTCGGGGGTTGGAAAATCAGGATTGATAGCAAGAAAAGTAAGTGCTTCACTTTCTTCGGTAGGTATAAGTTCTTTTTTTCTTGATCCAAATTCAGCTATACACGGAGATCTAGGTCAAATCGACAGAAGAGATGTCTTGGTTGTTTTTTCTTACTCAGGTAACACCTCGGAACTTACCAACTTATTAAAATACGCAAATAGATTTGGAATTAAAGTTATTGGAGTTGCTTCTGGAAAAGATAGTTTATTAATTAAAGCAAGTGACATTCCTATTCTTATTCCAAAAGTAAAAGAAGCGGACCCGATTGGCATGGTTCCAAGTTCGAGTACATCAATAACTCTTTTATTGGGTGACTGTTTGATGTCTGCGCTACTAAGCAAACAAAAATTTACTAAAGAAAGATTTAAAATTTATCACCCTGGAGGAAACATTGGAAAAACATTATTGTTAGTGAAAGATGTAATGTTAACAGGAAATAAAATTCCATTAATAAATTTTAATAATAATATAGTAAGTGCTGTAAAAATTATTAGTAAAAAAAATTTAGGAATAGGAATTATTATAAAAAATAAAAAAACAGTTGGAATAGTTACCGATGGAGATATAAGACGGGGGGCAAAAAATTATTCAAGAAAAACTAAAATTACAGCCTTAATGACCAAAAGACCTATGCACATAGGAGAAAGCGTTTCAGCTGCCAAGGCTCTTTCTGTTATGAATGATAAAAAAATTACCAGCTTAGTAGTATCTTCTGACTTGGATTACAAAAAAAGAAGGGGTATTTTTAAACCCAAAGGAATACTGCACATTCATTCTCTGTTAAAATATGGTATGAAATAAACCTATGGCTAGTAAAAGAAGATTTGTTCAGTTAACTCTAATTCTTGTCGGATTTCTTATTATATTTTTTACTTATTTTTCTAATATTCAAAAAAAACAAAACTTAAAAGAGGTTAAAAAGGAAAAAATTCCTCAAGAAGAATTTGTCGAAGAGAATATTAATAAATTTGAAGATGTAGAATATGAAGGAATAGATAGTAGCGGTAACAGATTTGTTATAGGCTCAAAATATGCGCAATTTGAAAAAGAGAGACCGGAAGTTATACATATGGAAGAAATAAAGTGCACATTTTCCTTTAAAGACAAAACTGTTTTAACAATAATTGCCGACACTGGAATATTCAATAATGTTACGAATGATATGAATTTTTCAGATAATGTAAGAATGGACTATTTACAAAACGTTTTATTTTCAGATAGAGCATTATTTAATAATTACGAAAATCAATTGTTGGTCGATGGAAATATTAGAGGTGAGGGTCCACAAGCAAATTTAGAAGCTGATGAGTTAGATTTTGATTTAAATACTAAGAATTTAAAGATAAGCATGTATAATGATGAAAGAGTGAATATTAAAACAAAATTTTAAATGAGAAAAAACTTTAGAATAATAAAATTTAAAAAAAATAAGCCAATACTACAAGTAAAAGGTGTGAGCAAATCCTTCACCGGAAGACCTGTTCTAAAAAAAATTAATTTAGAAGTATATCCTGGCGAAATCATTGGTTTGGTTGGACCAAATGGCTCTGGAAAATCCACGTTGTATGGAACTATTATTGGGCAATACAAAGTAGACTCTGGGCATATATTGTTGAGTCAAAAAGATATTACTGAAAAACCCATACATGAAAGAGCAAAACTTGGTATCACTTATTTAAGTCAGTATCGAAATGTATTTAACATGAGTGTATACGACAACCTTTTGGGTATTTGTCAATTATCAGTAAAACAAAAACAAAAGCAAAAAGAGATTGTTGAAAAATTGTTGAACGAATTTAATTTACAACATTTACGTAGTTTAAATACCTCTGTGCTCAGCGGTGGAGAGGTTCGTAGACTTCAAATAGCCAGAACACTAATTAACAATCCAAAAGTAATTCTGCTGGACGAACCGATGGCCGCTCTAGACCCAATTATAGTTCAAGATATTCAAAAGTTTATTTTGAAACTTCAGGCTTATGGTTGCGGAGTTATGATAACAGATCACCAAGTTCAAAATCTTCTTGCAATCGTAGATAGAGCTTATGTAATTGGCGAACATACAATAATAGCTGAGGGAAAACCAAAAGATATCTTAAAATCCACAAAGGCTAGAGAATTGTATTTTGGTTCTTTTGACAGTTAATCAAAATGACAAAGGAACATTTTTCTGTAATTTTTAAAGAAAAAATTAATAGATTCAACAAAAGCATTAAAGTCGATTCTGATAAATCAATTTCACAAAGAAGTTTTATTATCGCTTCAATCTGTGAAGGTGTCTCAAAAATTAAAAACGTCCTGGAATCAGAAGATATACTTTCTACGATCAATTGTTTAAGGAAATTGAATTGCAAAATTAAAAAAATCAACAAAGGACAGTATGAAATTTACGGTAAAGGTTTGGGAAGTTTTTATTGCAAAAAAAATACAATATTAAATTTTGGTAATTCGGGTACCGCTGCTCGATTATTGGGATTTGGAGTGTGTAGCACAAATCCAAATATTCAAGTGAGACTCACTGGTGATAAAAGTCTTAACAAAAGAAGTATGTTGAAAATTATTAAAGCAATGGAACTTTTTGGCACTAAATTCTTCCCTAAAAATAAATTTTATTTTCCTCTAACTTTAGTTTCATCAGAAATGCCAGTTGGATTTAAATTTAATGCCGGTATTTCAAGTCAAATTAAATCGGCTGTAATACTTGCTGCAATTAATTCCTACGGTAAGACTTTAATAGTTGAAAAGATAAAAAGTAGGGATCACACTGAAAGAATGCTGAAACATAACACTCAAACGATCAGGGTAAAAAAAGGTAATCAAAATCTTATTGAAATTAAAGGCAAAAAAAGCTTAAATCCAATCAATATCTCTGTTCCGGGAGATCCTTCTTCTGCAAGTTTTTATGCAGGACTGTGCCTCCTAAGTAAAAATTCAAAAGTGATATTAAAACAAGTCCATATTAATCCTACACGTATTGGTTTTTTTAATATAATTCGAAAGCACAAAGGAAAAATAAGTTTTAAAAATAAAAAAAATCAAGGCAACGAAATAGTAGCCGATGTTCATGTTACAAGTAGTAAAATTAGATCATTAAATGTAAGCGAAAAATTTTTTGTAAGTTGCCAAGATGAATTTCCTCTCATGTTTGCAATAG